>Ga0214471_10000210_pt1 | contig 53832 bp, 58 predicted proteins | sample RVTome_5_FD_207665 | JGI IMG/M metagenome (GOLD analysis project Ga0214471, IMG submission 207665) | Soil microbial communities from uranium-contaminated site in the Upper Colorado River Basin, Wyoming, United States - RVT142D155 | ecosystem: Environmental > Terrestrial > Soil > Contaminated >... | reverse complement strand
CGAACTTTCTCGCGGTTTCCCTGGTACGAATACCGCCAAAAACCATGAGAAAATCCCAGACCAAATTTTCACGTCAAATTCCCCTTTATCCTCCGCTTACCGCTGTTCCATATTGATTACTATTCCCGATTAGGCGGCACAGCTTAAATTCAGGGATGGGGACTACCCCGCTACCAGAACTCGCTACGCTCGTTCGGTACGGGGCATGCCTACTCTCGCCTTACTAAAATTTGAGATCAAGATCTTTGTAGGGCGACTACCTACTCTCGCGCATAGCACTACCATCGGCCTTGGAAGATTTCACTGCCGAGTTCGGAATGGGATCGGGTGGAGCACTTCCAGTATAGTCGCCTTATAAAAATCTCGAACACAAAACTATTGCTCAAAAATATAAGTTGCAAACAATCACTAATTGCTAGCCAGGAATACTGCGTCAAAGTCATTAGTACTTCTCGGCTTCACCCCTTGCGGGGCTTCCACCTAAAGCCTATCAACCTCATCATCTCTGAGGGACTTTGGAGTTTTTATCTTGGAGTTGGTTTCGCGCTTAGATGCTTTCAGCGCTTATCCTGACCCGACGTAGCTACCCAGCGATGCCCTTGGCAGGACAACTGGTACACCAGAGGTCAGTTCATCCCGGTCCTCTCGTCAAGTTACTCTTACATTTCTGTAAGCTTAGACTATATCTTCACCCTTCCAGTTAAACTGGGTAGGGTGCCGGCATATTATAAGGGATTACACCCCCTTATCCTTCGCTTATTCAGCGAAAAGTCGTTACGGGGTCAAGTCGAGAATTTTCATTAGTTCAGTTTTATTCTTTTTTCTCCTCGTAACGTAATTATTGTTTTGGATAGTGGTAATATACCCTATCATTAACAATAACTCCGCTCGAGTGAGAGAATTTCCTGATTTGCTGGTTAAAAGATCGGCGGCTTTATAGAAAGCTTGCGCTTGATCCTTTTTAAAACGAAGAAACGGCAGCAAGGAATCGATAATGTCTCGGGTTTGTTTGAATCCGTTAATACGCAACTCACTCATGCCATCGTTGCGTTGCGATACATATCCGATCCCAAGCACTTCTCTAATCCAATGCAATGGTTTTTCGTGCCGACTATCCTGATAAAAACAGATAGTAAGCATAAAACGCCGTTTTAATCTTCCGTCTTTGCGTTTCTTGATTTGAAGCATTAAGCTTCCATCTCCATCAAGAAAACCAGCAATATAAGCTAAGTGAATTTTCGACTGACTTCCCACGGTATTGCCTTTTAAGTTATCTGGTCCTCAAGTAAATTGTATCACAATTCTACAGGACCGTACAAATTGCAATCGCTGCAACCAGATACTTTATGAAGGTTTCACCGTTATTAGCCAGATTGTCATTGCAGATTACTCTGCAAGGTAGCAATTTCTTACTAGGGACGAATCTCCTCAAAACTCAACGCCTGCGGTAGATAGGGACCAACCTGTCTCACGCTATTTCACAAATCATGAAACATATAACATGAATCATATTCGCTTTCCGTCATTACTGACGGGATCGGACTATACCTTCTTCCTTTTAGGAAGGTTGACGTGTAGTCTCTACGGGGTCAATAACCCTTCTCGTTTTAATGTTTCTTTTACTAGCAAAGAATTTTGAGTTCTCTTTTTTGAGTAATTGAGTTTTTGGAATTCATCAATCCTTTTACTTAATCGAAGAAAATCTCCTCCATTTTTCACTTTATTTTTCAATAGGAGAGTTTCCCTCATAAGTTGCGCCTGCTTCTGTTTTAACTTCAAGTAAGGCAGCAACTCTTTTATAAGCCAAAGTATACTTTGTTGATCTCCAACAATATACTCAACAATTCCATCGTTTCTGTCTCTTAGATAACCTTTTTGCAGGGTTTTCTGCATCCATTCAAGATATTTTCTCTCTTTCTTCGACTGATAGAACACAATCGAAGGCGCAATTTGAAACCGAAAACGATATGTTTTGTTTGGTTTCAATCGCACATGGATACTTCCATCTCCATCTAAAAAACCAGCGATGTATGCTCGTAATTCTTTGCTCATTTTTGACGAAAAAGACCACGACTTCCCTCGGTATTATCCTAACATACGACAGGTTATCGTACAATGTTATTAGGACTTCACCGATATGAGTCAACTTCTCAACCCGACGTTGCCGTCGAGTGCCGCCGTTATGATGTCTTAAGCCTCGGGTTCAGACTGTTTAAAGGTTGACTCTTCAACCCCTAAACGGTCTGAACCCAGCTCACGTACCTTTTTAATTGGCGAACAGCCAAACCCTTGGGAGGTGCTCCCCCCCCAGGATAAGATGAGCCGACATCGAGGTGCCGAACAGGGCCGTAGATATGGACTCGCGGGCCCTACCAGCCTGTTATCCCCGGGGTAACTTTTGGTTGATGATCTTCGCGTTTTCTACAACAACGCGTCGGTTCACTAAGTTCTGGTTTCCCATCTGCTCGACATATCCGTCTCGCAGTTAAGCCAGCTTGTGCCTTTACACGACCGCTCCGATTTCCATCCGGAGCTAGCTGACCTTATAAACGCCTCCGCTACTCTTTAGGAGGCTAGCGCCCCACTAAAACTGACCACCTCCCACTGTCTCCCCCACCACTTTGACAACAAATCGAAAACGTAGATTCGAACAGATATTTTGGTATCCTCGAATTTCGTAAATCGGCTTGCGATCAAAGTGGTGCGGGATTAGCGTTATCATTTTGAAAAATGGGTATTTCACTGTCGGCTCCACTTCGCCCAAAAGCGAAGCTTCAAAGCCTTCCCACTATGCTACGTAGACAAAACGATAAAGCAATAAGAAGCTACAGTAAAGCTCCCGGGGTCTTTCCGTCTAGCCGCAGGTAACCGGCATCTTTACCGGTATTGCATTTTCACCGGGCAGCTCCTGGAGACAGCTCCCAAGTCGTGACACCTTTCATGCGGGCCTGAACTTACCAGGCAAGAGATTACGCTACTTTAACACGGTTATAGTTACCGCGGACGTTCACTGGGGCTTCGGGCAGTGAGCATAAAATCAAAAGATCCTACACCCCCACCGTTAACACTCCAGCACTGGTCAGGTGTCAGCCCCTATACATCCTCTTACGAGTTGAGCAGGGACCTATGTTTTTGGTAAACAGTCGCCAGGGACACGTTTATTGCAACCCCCTTGCGGGGGCAATCCTTATCCCGAAGTTACGGACACTTATTTGCCTAGTTCCTTCAGGAGCTTTAACCCGTTCACCTTAGTACACTTATACTTACCCACCTGTGTCGGTTTACGGTACGGGCCCAACACTTTTAAGCCTACGAGTTTTTCCGGGCACCTTGGTTGTCCAGGTCGCCAGATCCGTAGATCTGACTTCAGCCTTGCGGCAACGGAAATCCAATAATCCGCCTGAACTCGCAACATGCGTCACTCTTTAGCAAAGTGCGGGGGGTTGGAATATTAACCAACTGTCCATCATTGCACACTTTTCAGTGTACAACTAAGGCCCGCCTAACCCTTGGATGATCATCATTGCCAAGGAAACCTTAGGTTTTCGGTGCCAGGGGCTCTCACCCTGGTTGCGGTTACTCATCCCAGCATTCTCACTCCCTATCGCTCCACCCTTGCTTACGCGCAGGCTTCAACGCAATAGAGACGCTCTCCTACCACTGTCGTACAAGTACGACAATCCTTATCTTCGGTATATAGCTTAGCCCCGATAAATCTTCGGCGCGAAATTCCTTAGCTAGTAAGCTGTTACGCACTTTTTAAAGGATAGCTGCTTCTGAGCGAACCTCCTAGCTATCAAAGGAATATCACTTCCTTGCTTTGCACTGAGCTATATTTAGGGACCTTAGATGAAGGTCTGGGCTGTTTCCCTTTTGAGCGCGGAGCTTAGCCCCCGCGTTCTGACTCTTTATTTCTGTCACTACGGCATTCGAAGTTTGGTAAGAGAATCTAGCTTTCGCCACGAATACTCTTTCCAGAGCTCTACCTCCATAGTGTGCAATAAAGGCTAGCCCTAAAGCTATTTCGGAGAGAACCAGCTATTACCAGGCTCGGTTAGCTTTTCACTTCTTACCACAACTCATCCCAAGAAGTTGAACGATCAACGGGTTCGGGCCTCCGGCCGACTTTCGTCGGCCTTCACCCTGGTCATGGTAAGCTCGCCTGGCTTCGGGTCTTACGACTGATGCATATGTTTCGCGCTATTAACACTTGGTTGCCCTATGCCTCCGCGGCGGAACCGCTTAGACTGCAACAGCCGTAAACTCGCTGGGTCGTTCTGCAAAAAGCACGCCGTCACCCCGACGGCGCTTGCGCGCGTCGGGGCTCCGACTCGTTGTAGGCAATATGGTTTCAGGTACTATTTCACCGCCCTCACAGGGCTGCTTTTCACCTTTCCCTCACGGTACTGGTTCACTATCGGTGATATAAAGTATTTAGCCTTTCCCGGCAGACCGGGATGATTCCCACGGGACTTTCGTTTCCCGAGGTACTTAAGTAAAACAGCAAGGAGCACAAAGAAATTTTCAAATACAGGGCTATTACCTTCTATGGCTCTTCTTTCCAGAAGATTCTTTTAAGATCTTTAATTTGGTACACTCCCTCGGACGAACACTACTCCAAACACCAGAACTAGTAGGTTTGGAGTAAAGCTCCCGACGCCATTTCCTTGCAACCCCAATTTTTTTCTTGCGAAAAAAATTGGTTTAGGCTCTTCCCCTTTCGCTCGCCGCTACTAAGGGAATAAACATTCGTTCTCTTTTCCTCCGCTTACTGAGATGTTTCACTTCAGCGGGTACGCTCCCAGTTCTTGCGAACCGGGTCATTGCGCTTTCACGCAACGGGGTTTCCCCATTCGGACATCTCCGGATCAAAGGTTGCTAACCACCTCCCCGAAGCTTTTCGCAGGCACGCCACGTCCTTCATCGCCTTTATATCCCTAGGCATCCACCATTTGCCTCTAATTAATGCAATACCCTAGCTAGCAATTACTAATTGCTTGCTTCTTATGCAGTTGTCAAAGTTCGCGCATGGTTCGCGGTACTAAAAAACCGCCTTTCAAAGCGGTTCCATTCAGGCCACAAAAAGTGGTGTCGTCTGACTAGCCGCTTTGTTTAAAATGGTTTCTTCGCACGTTAATCATCATGCACTTACCAGTATATCCCACCCAGAAAACGGTGTCAAGGACACCAAAACCCCCAATTTTCAAGCCCCAATTCCCAATCAAATCCCAATTTATTCCCGCCTTAAAATAAAACCTGGCAGCCGGAAGGCTACCAGGAAGAGTTATCTAATTTCTATACTTGCACCGAACTCAACCATATCCTTAACAATCGCTCTGGCAAGTTCCCTCTTAATCCTGTTGTGTCTAGGAATAAGAGTTACCATCTCGCCACTCACTGTTTTCACTTTTGAATGTTTTGTTCCCCCATCAACCACAAAACCAGATTTTTCCGCAAGCCTTATAAGTTCCTCTCCCGAACAATCTGAAATACTAACTGTTAACTGCTTCACGGAAACTTTCGAGTGTTAAATCTGTTTTTGATTTTACTTTTGGTAGAAGACCGCAAAACTCAGCAATTTGCATTGAGGCCGAGTATTCTGGCATATGAACGCGATATTCTTCTGGAATTTCAAAGTATGTATAAATAGCATCGTTTATGTTTGCCATTAATTCCGTAAAGTGATCCCCTTGGGTGTAGCATCTAGGAAAGTCTATAAGTTGAGCGACAAAACCGCCGTCTTCGGAACGAGTTACGGTAACAGTAAGTTTTTGAGGAAATAACGAAGCGAGTCTTTCTATTTCCTTTTTTTCTTCTTGAACAAGTTTTGCCATATATATATTATCGTTTAAGAACCGGATATGTGTCAAATTTTAACGGCTAAATCGTAACATTCCATTAGCACGTTTTTGTTTAAAAATCAACCTCCCCGAACCCCCGTCAAACCCATCACCACTCCAACCGCAATAATGATACTACCCACCAAAATCGTCTGGGTCATACTTCACCTTATCAAAAACTCTCTCCAAAAACACCTATTAGCCGAGTTGAAATTTTACCAATTGGAGAGCTTGAACAGCAGAGTTGAGTTGGCTATTGGTAATTAGTTGATCTTGGACCTCTTTGAGTATTTTTTCAAATGGGATCACCTCAACATTTTTCTTTTCGCGCAATTTTATGTAAGTTTCGCGGATATCGTTATTTCTATAAGCCATCTTTCCGCGAACCTCTATCATTCTATACTTGCTCCCCAAAATCTGGCAGACATTAGGCCTAACATCTAAAAATTTACTCTTGTGATAGTTCTTTGCTATCTCTTGGGGCGAATCAACATAATTAGCGAATCGATTGGCTACTTGTACTTCTATGTGCAGTCGTTCTAATACTTTTTTCCCATCTTCTGATAATTTCACCGCCAGAAAATCGATCTCTTTATTGCGAGGCAACCGAATTGATTCCATCAAAAAATAGCCCTTCTGTTGATACCAATATTTAACTATTTCTTCTGCGGCATTCATTAAGTTTATTCAACTACAGGCAGATAAACACAACGGCATCCATATTTATGAATGCATTCTTCGACGGGTATAGGATTTTTTTCTTGCGCTTCTCCAACTGTAAAAGCTTTATCATTCAAATTTTTGCATGCCTTACAAGAATCCGTAGTTGCAAGAATTTCAACTTTTTGGACGACATCTGAACTCGCATTACGCCTTAATTCTGCAGAATGAAATTGAAGTTTCATCTCATACCCGAGTCTTCGCATTTTACTATTATCCTTACCTTCTTTCTTCAAAAACTCCGCCATCTCATAGTAAGTCGTCCCAAGTCCCAAAAAATCATTTTCTTGCGAAAAGTTGTACAACTTTTCATTAAACCTTCCCCATTTTTCATCTGGATTTAACCTTCTTGGCATAGATAGAGTGAGTAAAAACCCCATTCATCACCACAAAACTACAAACCCAACATCTCTTTTTTCTTTGCGTTAAATTCTTCTTCAGTGATTATTTTTCTGTCTAGCAAACTTGCTAACTTTTCAATTTCATCTGCAACACTATTGTTCATGCCTCCTTGCTTTTGAGTAGATTGAAACTCTATTCGCTTTTGCTCAATTAACTCTGCTGCCTTTTCTGCATCTTTCTTTTTGAGAGCTTTTATAACCAAATTCCCAGCGCCTCCTTTGTTTACTATCTCAATATCCGCGGTCAAAACACCTCTAGAAATATTTACTTGCGCAACACTTTCGTATGGTAAATGCATCTTGACTCTTCTCCCAACAACTAAAGTTTCCCCATAAACCCCATCTTCCAAAATTTGGAGCTCTTGTTTCCAAGTATTTGATAATAAAGCACTCCCTTTTATAGTCATTAAAACTTTATTCATATTTTCACCCTAATACAAAATCTGCAGGGTGGCAAGTACATTGTTTATAAATCTTCGGGTGTAAGGCCGGTATGCTTAGCGATGCGCGCGAGCATGCGCGGGCCGATTTCCTCGCGTTCGTGAAAGGCAAACGTATAATCGGGCCGGCCATCTTTTCCGAGTATTCTATGCGAGCCGCGCTGGCGCTTGATTTGCCAGCCGCGGGCTAAAAGCGCTTTGAGAACACGCGATGCCTTAACGGCGCGCCATTCCATAGTGGAATAATTGAGAAATCGATACGGGAGTACTCCCCCGTTCTACGGTATCGGCAAGCGTTCGGAGTGCAATGGCATAGACTTTGCGCTGCGCCTCGGTCTTTGTGGCGCCATACGCCATTACTCCCGAAAGTTTGGGAACCTCGGCAATCCAGCGTCCGTCAACTTCACGCTCAAATTCCACAAGAAAAGATTTTTTTGTTTTCTGTGCCATATATCCGTATTATATACTCTCTAACCGCCCCGGTCAAACACCCTAATACAAAAACCCGGACAGCTCGCTTTCTCCGCCAGATGGCGGTTTCGGCGAGGCAAGCAAGCCTCCATCACAATCAACTACTTGAATATTTCGACACCTATCGTATGTATCAAGTAACTACGCCAACCGATATATGATATGTTCCACTAAACTGACGATCGTCCATTTTGTGGAACAACAGCCTCTTAGTGTTGCAATCCTGACGGCCGTTCAATTTGCATCATGTCGTTACAAACCGCGATCGCGGTTTGCAACGATGTAGATTTACCAAACAAAAAACCGCCGGGCGACAAATGAAAAAATAAACCCCGCCCTTACCGGGCGGGAGCGTAACATGATAAAAAAAATCAAAGTAATTACTTCTCAAATCCCCTTGTCGTATGGTTCAATTTCGAACTTTCCCTCTCTATCATCAATCTTCACTAAAAATTGATCGAAAAATCCTTTTCGCCCCAAAAGCCCAAAGTCAGAAGAAAGTTCATAAGTAAAAGCAACGTCTGCCTTACAATTAATATCTTGTATACTATAAGTAATTGGATGTATATATTCCACTAAAGTAGCATCTTTTTTCAGACCGAATGCTTCATCTCTATCTCCACTTTTCACATCCAGCCCCATCATTTCTCCAATTTCAGCATCAAAAGCACAATCATCAGCTCCAGAATCAACCAAGCAAGGATAACTGAACGTTCCCACAGTTGGGCTTTCCAAATCTATCCAAATAAGCGGGCGGCCAATACCGATAGAACCATCTTGTAATATCTTACGAGTATATTCAAACTCTATAGCCATACTAAGCTAGCGAATCCCTATAAATTTAGAAATGCCGAGGCTTGCTTTAATAACACTTGGTTTTTCCACGCCCGCTTTCTTTGCTTGTGTTAACGCCTCAACTAATGTTTTGCCCTTCCCTACTATTTCGTTTCTTTCCTTATTCAAAACAAGCCAAAGATTTGACCCTTCATATGGAGCTATAAGTTTTGCGAGTATGTCTTGGTTGCTCATATGTATATTATCGTTTGAAACCCGTATCTGTGTCAAATTTTAACGGCTAAATAGTAATATTTCTAGCATATTTTGGGCTAAAAATCAATCCCCCGCAATGATTCAATACCTTTGCATCACCCTCCCATACAAAACCTGGGGGCGGCAAGCAGAAAACAAGTCGCGTGCGAAGTAAGATTAACGCGCTAGCAAGGCGAGCGCCTGGACAACATACAAGAAAAATATATAAGCAAATACTGGAAGGGGCACTAGGAAAGAAATCCAGTACTTCCCTCTTACACGAAGGCCAAGAATTTTGGACTTCCGATTCACCAGACTGTTATCGGACGTAAATTTTGAGATAATCCAAAAAAGCAAAAGCAAAATTGCACAAGGAATAAGATAGATTTTCAAGGCAACCAGAAAACCAACAAGGATAACCACTACAGCAGCAACCACAGAAGGTAGATAGCTACTCACAAGCTCAATGAAATACATTACTCTATTCTACTACGATTTTCTTTTATACAAAACCTGCGGGGCGGCAAGCGTCAAAGTAGCCGTCTAGCGAATATACTTATAGCTTTTTTCTAAAAACCAATATAACTTAAGTATAGTGCATAACCCAACAAAGAAAACATTAGAGTTGCAAGCACCCATGCAACAAAAGGGATAAAAAACCTTGATTTTTTATCCCTGTATGCCCTAACTAAAAAATAGGTAGAGGCTATATAACTTCCAAAAAGAATGACTTGGTTTACAGGAGGTGGAAGGATTTCTAGGAGAAATGAAAATTTTGAGGTAGCTCCAGGCCATAGTAAAACATCACCAAATGGTATCAAAAGAAGAACTAAAGGAATCGCTGCAGTGATGGTAGAGAATAACCAGTACTTCATTCCCCTATTCTACTACGAATTTATGGAATACAAAACCCGCCGGACGGCAAGTACAACAATACGCAAAACAAAACCTCGCCAGGTGCAGTCTTGTACCTGGCGGGGCGAAAAAGCTGTAGTAATACTACAAGGCCTTTTACTTTTCTATTTTGTTCTTTACCTGGCGCAAAATGTCGGCTGCCATGTCCTTGCCGCCAATTCCAAAGGCAATGGCAAATGCCAAGGCCAAGCCGTACCCAATGCCCTGCACAAATGTCTGGATTAACACCTGCACCGGAAGCACGGCAATGTCTAACTGCAGCAACGCGGAAAACACGGCAAAAATTAAAATAAACCATCTGGCTACAGAACCCACCAAGTGGGCATGTCCCATTTTTGTCCCTTCCACGGCCGCGCGCACCACCTTTTCCACGATATCTGCGATAATCATGGCCACCACAATAATTAAGGCTGCCACTATTACGTTTGGCAAGTAGCCAAGCACATCACGCAAAAATCCGGCAAACTGGGTAAACCCAAGAATCTCAACCGTGGCAAGCAAAAACACTATGGCAAGCACCCATTTAAAAATGGATCCCACAAAACCCGCGGGGTCCACTTTGAGGTCTGCTTTTTCCAAAGCCTCTTTCCAGTTGCCGCGTTCAAATACCTGGTTAAATTTGATGCGTTTTAAAATATCCGTAACCAACCTGCCTACTCCCACGGAAATAAGCCAGCCAATAACAAATACAATAAGCGCAAGAATTAACAAAGGCACAAAAGAAACCATTCCGGCAACCAAATCGCCAAATGCCCTGCTTAAAGCGTCACTCGTAATTTCTACTGCATTCATACGAAATTATAGTAAAAGAGCTTATAAGTAGTCTCGACCTTTCCCAATATTTCCTTTCTTTATCATATCACCCCAGCAAAACTGGCAAAACACCCCCTGTGGAAAACTAAAAACCGCCGGCTAATGCGCCAGGGCGGATTTTTCTTGTCCTTGTTTTGCTACCACAATCGCTTTCCCAAGAATAAATTGTCTGGGCACCCATCCAAAACTTCTGCTGTCTGAACTTTCCGCCTTGTTTACCCCTTCTACCCAATAAAACGTCCTGTTCCCTTCCATCTTTTCGCGCGTAACATATTTTAAGATAAGCCTATTTTCTTCCTGGGGATGGCGCAGTACCACCATATCGCTAACCCGCGGCCGGAACAAAAAATACGACAATTTGTCCAGCAGAATAAAGTCCCCTTCTTTGCACAAAGGCTCCATGCTCTGTCCCCTTACTTTAAAATAACTAATCATGTTGGTTTTGCTTTTTGAAACATTGCGGCGATTTCTTCTACCGCTGTTTGCAATGCCTGTGCCGCCTCCATATTTACTTCTTGCTTATTTTTGGAGCACAGCTTTGCCGCTTTCCAAAACGTGTCGTGCAGCCCGGGAAACATATCCAAATGCTCTGGCTTAAAATAGTCTGTCCATAAAATCAAAAGTTCTTTTTTGCAAATCTGCGCGTGTTCCTCTTTTACCTGCACATATCGCACTAAAGAATTCAGCTTGCTTTTGGCTTCGGTGATGTTCGGCACGGGAAAACTTGGGGGTTCTAGCTCTTGAATTTTTTCCACCATTTTAACCACGGTTTTGGCCGCGGTTAACGCGGGTTCAGCTGTGTAAATGCCGCACGGAATATCGCAATGCGCGTACACGTCTTTTGCGGGATACAATTTATGCAATAAGTTAAGCACTTTATATAACATACGAATAAAAATTTAGTTTGTCTCTGTATATTTAGTGTACCTCATTTGCAAACCCCGTCAAATAAAAAGGCTCTCGTATGTATTTGCTTACGAGAGCCTTGATGCGCTCCTTCGCACTTCGCTGGATTTACTCTCCTGCGGTCTCGAAGGCAGACTTCGCTGGTGGCCGACGAAGACTTGCGCTCACATCCCGAAGATGCTTCAGAACAGCCTTCTGCGAACCCCAGATGCTCACCTCTTCGTAATGAATACCCTCCTTAGCACAATAGGCTATAAGAATTTCCCGTACTGCCTCAAGATTACACCGAGGCATCCTCGTAGGAACCAGATGGTGCTCAACTTGACGCTCCAATCCTGCATAGATCAAACGTGCAAAAAAACCAGGTTTCACCCCGCGACTTGTAAGCACCTGCTTACGCACAGAATCCCATGGATTATCCGGGTCAGGGATCCCCATGCCCTTATGGTTGGGGGCGAATATCAAACCAAAGTAGATACCAAACACCACATAGTGCACTACCACAAAACCCACCCCTTCCCAAAAACTAAGTGACGAAAGCCAGAGTAACCCGAAATACGCCGCAAAATGAGCACCCATTATGACAGGCTCGATCCAAGGAACACGCTCCTTTTTAGTTCGCCACAGACTAAAGAGAAACTTAACACTTGCGACTCGAAGATGTATAGATTCTAAAGCCATGTATGGAACAAAGTACCAAGCTTGATATCCGATAATTAATCGGCGCCAGTACCCCCGCACAAGAAGAGCCTCCTCTTCACTAAATACAAGATTTGGAACTTGTTTGTGCGGATCGCTTGGTCCGTTTGGCTCTGTGTGATGCTCGCCGTGTACACTTCTCCACCATGTCCTACTCATCCCAAAAATAAAACAGGTGGCAGATCCAACGGCATAGTTAATCCAGGCCGACTTACTTATGGAATCGTGGCCTGCGTCATGCCCAATACCTGCAAACTGAGGAAAAAGCAAGCCAAGAAAGACAGCATCCCCCAGCAATATCCATAAGTTATCAAAGTACAATAAAGCCCAGATATTTATCCCGAGCAATGCCATGCTAAGAGAGATAATACGAAAATAATATAGAGGTTGAAAATCAAACAACCCCTTTTCTCGCATTTGCGCCCTGATAAAACTCAATCCGCTTCTTTGATTCCGATCCATAATTTCGCAATCTTCCGGGAAGCTGCCAACTCTCCCTTGAGCTGTAATCGCCATCTGTTTCCTCCCTCATCCTTTCGCTTTTATTGCATTCATATAAAGTTGTTAAAGGGCGTTTACGTATACTATACATAACATATTTATCACCTCTGGTCGAATCAGCCCAAAACAAAAACGCCCTGGTGGGGCGCTTTTGCGTTTTCTTTTTTACATATCTTCTTCTCCGTTGTTGTCTGGATCCTGGCGCGTGCCCTGCTTGTGGGAGCCGTCGGCGCAGTTGCATTCTTGCATGGCTTGCCCTTTATGGGGACAATTTTCTGTTCCGCACACGCCCGACTCTTTTAGACTTCCCCCGCACCCGCCGGTGCATATATAATGGTTCTCCATATGATTTTTATTGTTACTTCTTATACATGTATTATACTACAAAAACAAAAGTGTGGAAAACTCCCATATTGTCATGCTGCATTTTATTTTATAATAGCAATATAATCAATATAAAAAGTCACAAGATTTTTATGCGAAAAACGAAACTCTTTTTTGTCCCACTAGTGCTTGCGGCACTTTTTGTGTGGACAGGTGTCCCAACAACGGGACAAGCGGTAGAAAGATCCGAAAGGCCTGACAGGCCCGATAGGTCAGCCCCGGCCGCGGCGCAAGAAGAAATAACACTGCACACAACAAATCACTCTTCCAAAAAATTTGGCGGAGCTTTGTGCAATGTATTTTCCAGCCACCCATTCTTTATGTGGCTTACCCCGTTTTCATGGTGCGGCACGCCAGAGCCTGAACCCGAGCCAGAGCCTGAACCCGATGTTGACCACCTACTTATTACCGAAGTCTATTACGATGTTGACGACGCGCACGGCACCGAAACAGCAAATGAATGGGTTGAAATATATAACAGCACCGGGGCTGATATAGATTTAACCGGCTGGACTATTGAAGACGCTAACGGCAGTGCAGACTCGTTGGGAACATCAACAATTCCTACGGGCGGTTTTGCAATTATCGCAGAGGACGACACTACCGCAACGTTTTGGGCGTGGCCGGCAGAAACCGTGGTAATTTTGGTAGGCGCTACCATAGGAAATGCATTAGGAAATGCCGGCGATGCCCTTTACCTTAAAAACAGCTTGGAAGAAATAGTTGACTCGGTAAGCTGGGACAGCAGCACAGCCGCGTTTGACCCATCTGTCCCAGGCGTGCCGGAAGGCAGTTCCATTGCCCGCGATCCCCTAACCACAGACACCAACACCGCCGCCGACTGGATAGAACTCGAAACCCCAAACCCGGGCGAATAAATCCTTGTATTTGCGGCACTCAAAAAAAACCAGCCCTAAACAAATCACGGGGCTGGTTTTTGTTTTTTCCTTATCTATGGCCTTTTGATTCTATAAAAGCAAGGGCAACGGCTGCCGCGATAAGCCCTACGTTTCGGAAAAGCACGCCGAATGCGTTGAGATTCAAAAATGTTATAACAAATAGCAACAAAGCGCTTATCGTACTTGCGGCCATGCCCCATTTTCCCCATAACAGCCAAATTGCAAGTACGGCTTCAAAAATGAAAAACGAAACAAGGAACGGCACGACGCCAACCGGAAGCGACTCCAGCATAAAACCCGGAATCCACTTGATATACGCGCCAGGATCCATAAACCCAACAACCGCCGTGTACAAAAACACAAAAGCAAGCCCGGTCCGCAACGCTACAACTTCATATCGAATTCGCATTATTCTTTATTGTACTACATATACAGTCAAAACAAAACCCAGCGCAGTATTGTGCCTAGCTCCGCCGCCTCGGCAAAAAGACGACGAAGTCAGTGCGTGCACCGCGTAGCTCCGAACAAAGTGAGGAGCAAAGTGGTGGACCTGACCGGATTCGAACCGGTGACCTCTTCATTGCAAATGAAGCGCTCTACCAGCTAAGCTACAGGCCCATGGCCAGTGCCATGCACTGGAATTTTCAATTTTCAAGTCTCAATTTTCAATCAAATCCCAATTCTAAAATTCCCTAATTACAAACTATAGAGTACCACAAAATGGGGAAATTACAAGACAAGATCAAAGATAAACGTAACGAGGGCGAAGAAAAAACCAATAATTAAAATGTTGCGAGCTAAGTGGAAAAGTTTTCGCTTGGGACGGTAATAATATTTGGAAACATTGTAAATTTCCGTGGCGTATTGGTGGATCATTGCAATTCTGTCTTCAATGGTTTCTTCCAGGGCTTTGCCGTATTTTTCCGGTGAGTCAAAACTTAAAATATGTTTGTGGTACATTAAGCTTTCCTGCTGGCCGCGCTTTCGCATAAACCGGGGCGGGTGAATGGCAAACAAGCCGATAAAGGCGGACACGCCCGCGAATAACGTAAGCACCACAAACGGAGCATGCACAATTTCCCTGGTAAGCTGTGACAGCGAGAATAAAAATACCGCCATGCTTACACCAACTAAAATGTTGGTTTGCGTGTCTAAGTGTTGCGCAAAACTATAACTTTTTTGCAGCGTCCCGTCCAAAAACTCCGCGGTAGATTCTGCTAATTTTTCTTTGGGCATATGTGCGCGTGGAAGGAATCGAACCTTCTGCCTCTTCTTTATCAGAGAAGCGTTCTGACCAATGAACTACACGCGCCAGAGGGCGGGTACAAAAGGCACCCGCCCTTCAAATATTGGTATAAAGTACCATTACAAATTGTAGAACAAAATATTCCCTTCGTAAAGGGAATATTTTGCTACTGATAAGTCCAATAACCAAACGTTATATTTCTTTGAGTTGCTCCAACCCACCCCCGACGTAACGTCGGGGGAGCCGCCATTTAAAGGCTGAACGGCCATTGCCCCAGATTCAGTTGAAGATATCTCGTCAACCGATTCTGGCCGACACTCCGATTTGGAAAAACCAAATCGAAAAATGTAGTGATCCACGGACAGCTTCCGCTACCCGTGCCTTGTTACGACTTAGTCCCTCTCACTGAGCCTGCCTTAAAACCACATAAAGTGGCGCTTTGGGCATTCCCAGCTCGCTTGACTTGACGGGCGGTGAGTACAAGGTCCAGGAACATATTCATCGCGCCATAGCTGATACGCGATTACTAGCGATTCCGGCTTCATGAGGTCGAGTTTCAGACCTCAATCCGAACTGAGGGATAGTTTGAGGATTAGCTCACAGTTGCCTGCTTGCGACCCGCTGTCTATCCCATTGTATCATGCGTGCGGCCCAGGACATCAAAGGGACACGCTGACTTGGCGTCATCCTCGCCTTCCTCCTGATTGTCTCAGGCAGTTCCCTGTGACACGTAAAACACAGGGTAAGGGTTGCGCATGTTGCCCGATTTAACGGAGCGCCTCAAGGTACATGCTGACGACCATATTACTCCATAATTTCTTATGGTATGGACTATACCATCATCCCGACGTTATGTCGGGAGACCGGCGTGTAATAATGGTTTTCCTTTTAAAGATAGCCACTATTAACCCTTCGCATATGCTCGGGGTAAGTCTCTACGGGGTACGAATGCTAGTTTTTGCAACTTTGTTGAATGGGGCAAAAGTTTTTGTACAAAATCTTCTGCCGCGTTTCTCCAAATGTATAAACAAAATGTGGAAGATGTGCGATAATAGTAAATACTTGATTCTTGCAATCCAATCTTTTGCAGTAATTTCTGGTCAAACTCTGCTTCTTCTTTTGTTCCGTATACAATTCTGCAATACTTTCGTAGTTTCTTGTCTATACTTCCATCTCCATCAAATCTTCCAGCAAAATATGCTGTGATAATTTCTTCGCCTTGCAGCTTTTCTAGACTTTTCTTTGCCGCAACAAATTCTCTTAATAGTGGCCTGCTGTTCACAAAGATATGGTCTCGATTATACCGAATCCGATCTTCTGGAAAATTCTTGCTTAGAAGAAAATTCCGGAATCGTTCGATTAAGTCTTTGTCGGTATTGCTCAATCCAATTGAGCTTGACCACCAATAAGAGTCTGCGCACAAAATTCCTAAGATATACGCATCTTCTGTTTCTGCGAAAAAGTTGCACAAACTAGCACTCGTACTTCCCACGGTATTACCATAGTCCATATGGTTATTATACCATACAAACCTTAGGCTTCACCGTTATGAGCCGGTTTTAACCTCGACACGACTGTTGTCGTCTTTGGATCGAGGGGTGGTTCACCAAAAATTGCTTTTTGGCGGGCCGTGTGTCTTATCCCAGCCGTGCACCACCTGAACTCGTGTCCTTGCGGAGGGCCTCTGTTTCCAGAGGATTTCACGAATGTTTCCAGCCCTGGTAAGGTTCCTCGGTTGCTATCGAATTAAGCCGCATGATCCACCGCTTGTGTGGACCCCCGTCTATTCCTTTGAGTTTTAGCCTTGCGGCCGTACTTCCCAGGCGGGATACTTAACGCGTTAGCTTCGCCACGTGAAGGGTCGACACTTCACATAGCTAGTATCCATAGTTTACAGCGTGGACTACAAGGGTATCTAATCCTTTTTGCTCCCCACGCTTTCGTCTCTCACCGTCAGGGTCACCCCAGTTACATGCCTTCGCTTTTGGTGTTCCTCTTGATATCAACGGATTTCACCCCTCCACCAAGAGTTCCAGTAACCCCTAATGCCCTCTAGTCTAATAGTTTCTGCAGCATCCCAAAAGTTGAGCTCTTGGTATTTAACTACAGACTTACTAAACCGGCTACAGACGCTTTACGCCCAATAAATCCGGGTAACGCTTGGGGGTTCTGTTTTACCGCGGCTGCTGGCACAGAATTAGCACCCCCTTATTCATAGAGTACCGTCACTCCGACGTAACGTCGGAGTTCTTCCTCTATAAAAGCGGTTTACAACCCGAAGGCCTTCATCCCGCACGCGGCGTCGCTGGATCAGGGTTTCCCCCATTGTCCAATATTCTCTACTGCTGCCTCCCGTAGGAGTATGGCCCGTGTCTCAGTGCCATCGTTGGGGAACACGCTCTCACGTCCCCTACCCGTCATAGCCTTGGTAAGCCATTACCTTACCAACTAGCTGATAGGACGCAGGCACTTCCATCACCGAATTACTCCTTTACCCTTGCGGGACTATCGGGAATTACCCCGGATTTCTCCGAGCTATGCCCGAGTGATGGGTCGTTACCTACGTGTTACTAACTCGTTTGCCGGTTTCCCTCGATTGCTCTCGGGACCCCTTGACTTGCATGCATTATCCACGCCGCCAGCGTTCACCCTGAGCTAGGATCAAACTCTCAAATAAAAGAGTTGAAGCAACTCAAAAAAATTAACGTTGGTTTATTGTCTTGTCAGTATTCGTATGTCAAAGTCCTGGCTTGCCCTCTTCTCCGAAAACAAACCCCGAAAGCATTTGAGCTATCAAATACTTTCGGGATCTGTCTTACGCGTGTAACGTTTTTACAGATTTGCTAGTTCATGGTTTTAGGGTTTTACAAGGCTCTCCCTCGCACCCCGTATCTTACTCCCCCCTCGCCCCTCTGTCAAGCCTTCGACAGGCTCAGGCTAAAGAGTTGGCCCGGAGCGAGAAAACTCTCGCTCCGGGCCCGTGATATTTACACATGAACCGTGTCTAGTCTGGTCCCATCAGGACCATAAATGTACATAAACTCGCTGGTACAGTGGTCTCCGCCTTTGATATTTTTCTTCTCCTCTTGTAGATTGTCTATAAACCACTGGGGCGGCGACTCATCCTCATCTATCAACGGGGGCGACTCTCCTGCATCTACCCGCGCCGAGTACCTTCGTTCCCGGTATACGTCCCAGTACGCAACAGCCGTTGCTTCTTCCAAAGAGTTGAACTCTACCCTCCTTTCGCTATGCGCTATGTCAACGACACGCGTTTTGTTTAGGATCGATCCCGCTTGCGAATCTACACTCACAACCCGGAATTTTCCACTCTGACCTACAGCTTCTTCTGCCTTCTGCATAACGAACCCTCCTCGTTTTTAGATACCTCTTTTTACCAGAATTATTTATCTCTTGCAAATCAAAAAGCTCTGGGCTAACCCAAAGCTTTTTGACGCGGAGGCAGGTGGAGTCGAACCACATCCTGCGGTAACAGGACCATTCGGTTATCAAGCGACGGCCAGACCGTCTGGCTTCAACCTCCGATGCCTCCGCGATTTCATTATAGCGATATGGATAAACGAAAACAACACCCCTTGCGAGATGCTGTTTTCGATCCTGTTCTTGGATGTGACATCGCCTGATAACCATCTTTAGTATAGCAAACCCAAAATGAATGTCAAGCCCTAGTCTTGTGCGATACAACATGTTGCGCGTTATTCTGCTTTGTAAGAGTCATTGCCTTGGTCGCGCAGCACCATACTATTGTTGGTGACCTGATGCAGAAGAGAACTAATAAAAGTTTGGTAGGGCAATCCTTTTTCTGCCGCCAAAGCCTTTATGCGCTGCAAGTCGCGGTCGGAAACGCGAATATTAATGTTGCGGGGTTTGCTTAAGGTATTGCGGGCATACTGCTGAAAGCGCTTTTTTTCTTGCTCAACATTTTTTACCGACTTAAATTCGCCCGCTTCAAATGCCTCAAGTATTTCTTTTTCTTCTTTGTCTAGTTTTATGTTTTTCATAATTATTTTTCCTTTAAATACTTTGTTATACCACAATTAAAACGCCTGGATGACGGCGATGCCCAAAACAATGATGGCGGCGGCCAGCCAGGTGCGGCCGGTAATTTCTTCTTTCAAGAAAAAGTGGCTCAAGAACACGCCGAACAACGGAAACGTGCTAAACAGCGGGGCTACCACCGAAACGCTTCCCATTTGCAAGGCGTTATAATTTAAGAAAAAGGCCGAAGCCATGCACAGCCCGCCAAACACAGGGAAGACAGAACCCTTATGCGCAATTTTAAAATGATACAGCCTGTTTGTAGCGATAATATATCCCAACACCACAAACAAAGCGGCTCCCAGCGTAAGCCCTACTCCTACAAAAGGGTCGCCCACCATATCTATGGCGACTTTTGAAACAGTAATGGAAACTCCCCCAAACACCGCGGAGCCCAAAGGCAGAAGTAAATCTTTTTTATCAAATACGCGAACCCCATTTTTTTTGCGACGGCTTAACGTAAAGATTCCAAAAATAATAAGCGCCATTCCCAAAAATATATACAGCGAGTATTCCTCGCCCAAAAACAAGATAGCCAAAATGGTTGAGAAAAATGGAGCCGTTCCCACAATAGGAATGGTACGGGAAACTCCAATGCGCTTGGCAGAAGTAATATTAAATGTCCTTCCAATGCCGGGCCCCAAAAATCCTGCCAGCATAAACAAGAAAGCTCCAGGCACAAACCATAAAGGTATTTTCCCAAGCACGATATTAAGAACCAAAAAAATGCTTGTGGCAACGCCAAGAGAAACCAAAATCGCCTGGCCCCGCGAAGTAAAGTCCAGGGCCTTTCTGGTAAGCACGTTATTCAGCCCTATAAAAAACGCGCTGCCTAAAGCAAGCAATAATACGGTCATATATACTATAACGCAAACGGGTACAGGTTCTTTATACGAAGCCCCTCGTATTCCTGGAGCGTAACGGTGCCTCCGCTAAACAAAATGCCTGTACCGATGTGCAGCCGAAAAATAAATTTGTTAAACGGCGCTCCCACAAAAGAGCCCGTGTTTGCCGCTTTTGCCGCCTGGTCAATTCCCGGCACGTGGCTGTGCCCGTTTATTACCCAGGTATCTTTTGGAATGGAAAACTGCCTTTTACCAAATTTTTCCAGCACTACTTCCTGGCCAAACTTTTGCGCAAGCCAGGAAATTCCCCCGCCGATAACTCCACCATGCAATTGGTCCCCATGGTACGCCACAACCGGTGTGCCGTCTACAACAAACTTTCCGTATCGTCCCACGTAGGAAAACTCGGATCTTGAAAAAGACAGGCGCGTTGTACGCAACCCCCGGGGGTCGTGCGTTAAGGCGCTTACATAAAAAATATTGCCGGAAAACGTTCTGGGCACAATGTCCGCAAGCACGTTTCGAAATACTTCTTCTTCTGTTTTGCCAAAACTCCAAAAATCATCCGGTGAATCGAAAAAATCCCCCACGATTATTACATTCTCTACATTGCTAAAATCAAGGTTAAATTGATCTTGCAACGCGGGCTGGGCGGTAAGGTGCAAATCGGAAATAAAAAGCGTTTTCCCGGAAAGCTCAATTGGTGCGGCTTCTGCAATGTCTATTCGCGTTTGGTCGCTTCCAATCCCGGTAATAACGGGCATCTGCGACAAAACAACAATAATTGCAACCGCAAAAAAAATGACCAGTAAAATTTTCATCATCATCGAGTTATTGTATCACAAAAAAGAGCCGATGGAGGGATTCGAACCCACGACCTTCACTTTACAAAAGTGTTGCTCTTCCACTGAGCTACATCGGCACGTTATTTTTTCCGTTTCGTGCGCTTGCGCAGCTGGTCCCAATACGATTCGGTAAACTCTTCTTTCCGCTCTTCCTGCTTTTTTTGCAGCTTTCCCATTAATTCCGCTGTGCGCTTTTCCGTGGCGGAGGCCAGAGTTTTTGCCCGGGACAATGTTTTGGCAAACTGTTCTGAACGAAGCAGCTTTTCCTTTTGGGAGCTTACCACTTTTTTCGTTTCCTGCGCCAGTGCATCTTGCATGCTTGCTACGCCTTCCTCGGGAAGTTCTTTTAATAAGGGAATTTTACGCCACACAATAAACACAATGCCCGCCAGGCTTGCTACGACAATAAGAAAGTGAATAGTAAGGCTCATTCGCTACATTGAAAAACGCGTAAACTTGTCTACCACAATATTTTCGCCCACTTTGGCAATAACCTCTTGAATAATATCTTTTATTGTTGTGGAAGTATCTTTAATGTATTCCTGCGCCAACAAGTCCTCGATCGAATCTGCTTCCATGGAAGCTACCTGCAAAGCCAGCTCGTGGCACAAGGCTTGAAAGTCTTGCGATCGGGCGACAAAATCGGTTTCGCACCGAACCTGCACCATAGAACCAATTTTGCCGTTTCCGTGCACATACGAAACTACCAAGCCTTCGCCCGTTTCCCTGACGCCTTTTTTTTCCGCTATTTCTTTGCCGCGCTCGCGCAGCAGCGCCTTTGCTTTTTCCGGGTCGTTGCCGGCTTCCTCCAGCGCTTTTTTGCATTCGGAAATGGAAATACCGGTTATTGCCCGCAGCTCTTTAATTTGCTCAATGGTTGGCATATTACTTTTTGTTTTGGAGTACGGTTTCTTTTACTTTTTCCGCGATAAACTTTATGGAACTCACTGCGTCGTCGTTCGCGGGAATCGCGTAGTCCACTATGCTGGGGTCGCCGTTCGTATCCACAACCGCAAATATCTGAATTCCTTTGTGTTTTGCTTCTTTTTGCGCAAGTTCGTTTTCGTCTAAATCAAATATAAATAGAGCGTCCGGCAGTTTTTCCAGATTTTTCACCCCGCCAAATTTTTCCTCCAGTTTGTTTATTTCTTCCTGCATTTCGTGGCGCTCCCATTTGGTGTATTTGCTTGCCTCCTCTTCGTTTGCCAGCTTGTTCTCTAAATCTTTTAAGTGGGCTATACGCTTGGACATTTCTTCAAAGTTCGTAAGTAAACCCCCAATCCAGCGCTCCGTAACATAAGGCAATCCAGTTTCTATGGCGGCTTCGTGTACCGCGCCTTTGGCCTGCACTTTGGTACCCACCAGCAACACGGTTTTCCCTTCCGCCACCATGGCGCCAAGCGCGTCCAAGGCTTCCTGCAGTTTTTCCGCGGTTTTTTCCAAATTCAAAATATGCACGGTGTTCCTGACCCCCGCAATGTACGGTCGCATTTTGGGATGCGTTTTTGAAGTCTTGTGCCCAAAATGCAGCCCGGCCTCCATCATTGCTTCCAAAGCCTTGTTTTCGCCCGCCGACGGCGTGGGTTCTTTCGGCTCTTCTTGAATTGTAGTCGTTTCTTCCATTACCACCCTTTATATCACATATTATTTAGTCCCGCAACCCCCAGCTAGAAAAACTTGATTCTGCCACGGGTTTGTGCTATAATGCCAGTGCTATGAAAAAGGACTTACATCCGACCCCATACCAGAGCAAAGCTCGGTACGGGGCAGGCATATTATCCTAGAGATTATTATGAAAAAAGATATTCATCCGACATACTACCCAAAGGCCAAGGTTACTTGCGCGTGCGGGAACACGTTTGTTATAGGGGGCACCAAAGAAACCCTTGCAGTTGAAATTTGCTCAAACTGCCACCCGTTTTACACGGGCCAGGATAAAATTATGGACAAAGTGGGCCGCGTGCAAAAGTTTAAAGAGAAACTTGCCCTTCGACAAGCTCAAGGTAAACCAAAGAAGGACAAGAGCAAAAAATCTTCTCCGGGTTCTGAAACAAAGCAACGGGGCAGCGCCCGCGTAACCACAAAGAAAAAATAATTGCCGAATGGCGATTGTTAGAAAAACTCCGCAGGGAGTTTTTCTTTTGGCCAACTTCTGCTACAGTAAGAAAATGACCGACGTACAAAAAATTAAAGATGAATACCGCCAGATTACCGAAAAGCTCACCGACCCGGAGCTTATTTCCCGCTGGGACGAGTTCCAGGAACTTTCCAAACGAAAAGCGGCTTTGGAAAAAATTGCCACAAAGGCGCAAGAACTGGACGAACTAAAACAGCGCATTGAAGAAAATAACCAAATTATATCTTCGCAGGAAGAAGAACTGGCCGCTTTGGCCCAGGAAGAAGTGGTTTTGCTGGCGCAGAAAAAAGAACAATTAGAGAAGGAAATTGCAGAATTGCTGCAAGAAGAAGCAGAAGATTTGCCTGACGCCGTTATTATGGAAATTCGGCCCGGCACCGGAGGCGAAGAAGCTTCGCTGTTTGCCGGCGATCTATTCCGTATGTACACAAAATACGCCGAGCAAAAAGGCTGGAAGTATACGGTACTCGACGTAAACGAAACCGAGGTAGGGGGCATGCGCGAGGCCTCCATAGAATTCCAAAGCAAAGAAGCTGCCGGAAAACTTCGCCACGAAGCGGGCGTGCACCGCGTGCAGCGAATTCCCAGCACGGAAAAAGCGGGCCGTATCCACACTTCCACCGCCTCGGTCGCCATACTCTCAAAACCAACAAAAGCGGAAATACAGCTTAACCCCGCTGATTTAAAAATTGACACGTTTAATTCTTCCGGACCCGGAGGCCAAAACGTAAACAAGCGGCAAACCGCCGTGCGCGTGACACACCTGCCCACTGGACTTGTTGTGGCGTCCCAGGCTTCGCGAAACCAGCAGAAAAACCGGGAGTTTGCCCTATCGCTTTTGGCCGCCAGGCTATTGCAGCAAAAAGAAGAAAGCGAAGGGGCCACGTTGGCCGGGGAACGAAAAGGACAAATTGGCCAGGCAGAACGCGCGGAAAAAATCCGCACGTATAACTTTCCCCAAGACCGCATTACCGACCACCGCATAGGCAAATCGTGGCATAATCTGGAAGCCATCATGGCGGGAGATTTAGAAGATATCGTAGGAGATCTACGGGGTTTGGAAAATTCGAAATCCTAAGCACGAAATTCGAGACAATACCAAAATCCAAATGACCAATACGCAAAACACGTTTTGGACATTAGAATTTTTAATTTAGAATTTGTTTCGAGTTTCGATATTCGAATTTCGGATTTTATTTACTAGGTTCCTTCCAGGATCTCTATGTCTTTTTGGTACTTTGCAGCCAGGTTCATAACCGAGTCGCCATAAAAGCGATAACTTGTGGTGCACCTGCCAGAAAAGTACGCCTGCACCGCGCACCATTCAGCGTCGTATGTTTTTTTTGCCGCTCCCCCGTCTGCCAGGTACAAAGCCGACGCCAAAAACGCGTCTGAAATATTCCACGGATCAGCCGGCCTTCCCAACATGCCGTCTAATCGTAGTTTGTACCCCTGCCACGTGGAAGGAATAAACTGAGCCGGCCCCATTGCGCCCCCGTATCCGCCCACGCTTGGTATGGGGCAGGAAACCGGAGTTTTTAGCGGATCTCTTCCCAGGTCCCGGGTAATGCGCAAAAACGGCGGTAAGTCGCGCGTTTTGTGCATGCCATTCGAAAACTGCCTGCCGCTGTTAATGCCCACCGACGCGCCGCTTGTGGTGTTTGCCAAATAACACTGGCCCACGTTTTTGCCCAGGTTTGATTCTTGCGTAAGCACCGCTAGTAGCAACGCGGGGCGCACCCCGGTTTGCGCCGACGCGTACTTGGCAATTTCCAAAGCTTCCCCAAACGTGGGAGCCTGCGACACGCCAACCAGTTCAAAAATGCGCGACCGAATTTCCGCCGCTTTTGCTTTTTTGTCGACAAGCTGCTTTTGATATTCAGCTTCCTTTCCTTCCGTCTTATCAAGCAATGTTGCCGTTTGCGACTGTAAATTTTGGTTTTCCTGTTTCTGTAAAATCTGGATTTTCACGAAATTTTCTTCCTCTTCTTTGTCCGACTCCAGCGCGTTTTTTTGTTCGTTAAGCGAGTTATTTAATTCTTTAGTATTCGCGAGCAGCGCTTCAAGCCGGGTATTTAAAGCCCCCAAAGACGCCATATTCGAGAAAAAGTCAGATATGGTTTCCCCGGCCAGCACAATTTCTACCTTGCTTTTCTGGTCTTCCGCGTACACGCGGCGCAACACCTGGCCGATTTGCGCTTTTACCGCCTCAATTTCCGCTGAAGTTTTCTCGATAGATGAAGAGGTATCTGAAATTTGCGAACGTAAATCCCCAATTAACACGGTGCTCTGTTCAATTTGCAGGTCGAGCTTTTTAATTTTGCTCCGCAATACGGAAATTTGGTTTTTCAAGGTGTCTTTTTCCGCCTGCGTTTTGGTAATGTCAGTTTCAATATTCGCTATCTCGGTTTCCAACTGCTTTAGCTGCGCTTCCAATAGTATTTTTTCCTGTTCTTTGCTTAATTGAGCAAACGCTTCATGCTGGGAAACAAAAAAAATCGACAAGCCAAAGACTGCCGAAAGGATAAGTAAAAAAAGAAAAATATATATTGGTTTTTGCATACAGCCGCCGAACCCGGCCAACGAGTAGTAATAATTTACGCTGGTTTTTCTTCGGACGCTTCCTCTCCCTCCTCTTCTTTCTTCTCTGGTTTGGAAGATTCCACCGCTTCCACGTTTTCTTCCACCGGCTGTTCCAGTTCCGCTTCCACGTCCCTGGTTTCCACTACCTGGGCAACCACCTCGTCTGGCTCGCGCACGATATGAACCTTGGCGTTATGCACCAAATCCCGGACCAAAATATGATCTGCAAACGTAGCTAACTTGCTAATGTCCACCACAATTTCGTGGGGAAGGTTTTGGGGCAACGCGCGCACCTCCACCTCCTGGATATTCTTTACAAAGGTTCCGCCCAGGTCTTTTTGCGCCGGGGCCTCGCCCTCAAACACCAAAGGCACGGAGACTTCAATTTCTTCGTCGAGCCTTGGCTGGTAAAAATCCACATGGACTACCCCGCCCTGCAGCGGTTCCCTTTGGATCTCTCTAATTAAAACGGGAGATTCTCCCTCGTGTGACCGCAAGTTTACCAGCGAGCTTTCGCCCGCTTCCTCGTACACCTTTAAGAATTCTTTCGCGTTTACCTTAACTGTTTGCGCTTTTGTTTTTGGACCATACAAAACTCCCGGAATAAGCCCGGTTTTCCGCAGCAACGCCAGTTTTTCCGCCTTATCTCGCGCTTGAGAAATCAAGTTTATCATGTCCTGCCATTATACCCTTTCCCCCAATTTTTGCAAGTACACGGTTTGCGTGGGGTAGGCGAATTCGATGCCTTCTTTTTCGAGGCGTTCTTTGAGCTGCAGATTGATTTCCTGCTGTACGTCCATGTATTGGTTATAGTCGGGGCTGTCCACATGGTACATCACCTCGAACACCAGCGCGGAATCGCCGAACTTTTTGAAGTGCGCCCGATCTACCGCGGCCAGTTCTATACCGTGTACGATTTCTTGTACGATTTCGGGAATCTTGCGCAGTTTTTCTGCCGGGGTTTGATAGGTAACGCCGAATTCAAACACCAAACGCCGGTTTTCCATGCGCTTGTAGTTTTTTACGCGGGCCTCGGTTAAGTCTTTATTGGCAATAATAATCTGCTCACCCCACAACGACTGAATGCGCGTACTCTTTATGCCAATATGCTGCACCGTGCCCATTATGTCGCCCACGATAATAAAGTCGCCGGTTTGAAACGGCCTGTCCATATAAATGGAGAACGAGGCAAATACGTCACTCAACACATTCTGTAGAGCGAAGGCAATGGCAATGCCTCCGATTCCCAGGCCGGCAATGAGCGCGGTAATATCGTACCCCAAATTCTGCAGCACCAACAGCAAGGCAACAACCCATACCACGCCTTTGGTAATTTTCGACAACAGCTTAATGGCAGAGGTGTCAAACCGCGGGTCTTCTTGTAGGCGTTTCTTGATTCCGCGCTGAAAGCCGTAATCGATAATTTGCTGTATTCCGCGCACCACCGTGTACACAATGACCGCCACGGCAATATAAAATACTGTGGTTTTCAGCCACTCCGGCTGTTCGATAAACCGCACCGCAACAGCCAAGGACACAAACAAATAAAACGGCGTACCCACAGACTGCAAAATCTGAACGACCAAGTCGTCAAAGTCTCCTTGTATTTTTTCCGCAAGCTTGTCGAGTCTGCGTATGACGTTCCGTTTAAACAGCTTGAGCGCCGTATATGCAAGAAAAAACACAACAACCGCAACCAGCAGCTGCCACACCGTGTTGCCAAACACTTCATATCCCAAAAATGCGTATTGTGTTTGCAGTGCCGCCAAATCCACCATTACGTAGCTTGAGCCTTTTCTACGATTTTTTCTGCTTCCTCTTTGGATTTAAAGTCGGTGACTTTCACCCATTTGTTGGGTTCCAGGCGCTTGTAGGTTTCAAAAAATTCTTTAATTTCGGCCCGCTGGTGGCTGCCCAAATCCTGTATATCGCTTACCTCCGCCCACCGGGGATCTATTTTTTCTACGGGCACGGCAATAATTTTATGGTCAATCCCCTTTTCGTCTTCCATTGCCAAATATCCAATAACCCGCGCCTGTACCACACATCCCGGAAATGTCGGGTGCGAACAAAGTAAAACCACGTCTAACGGGTCGCCATCCTCCCCTTTCGTGCCGGGGATAGAGCCGTATTCAAACGGAAAGTAATGCGGACCGTACAGCACCCGATCTAACACGATTTCACCGGTTTCCTCGTCACGCTCATATTTGTTCTGCGACCCTTTTGGAATTTCCACAAAAACTTTAATAGTCATATTTCACCAATATACCAAAAAACCAAACTCTTGACAATGGGGTCGTTCTTGACTTCTGCCCCACGGCATATGTTTTCACTTCGAGTGATTTCTGATTCGCAAAATGTCTTCAAGGCGCGATTTTCTGGGCTGTGGAAAACTATTGATTTTTTTGTAGAATTTGGTATAGTGTAGTTGGTACTTGGAGGGCCTTGGCCCTGTCACGGCTATCCAAGCTGTACCCAGGTACCACTAAAGAATACCGCTCGCCGCGGCGTTTTTTAGTTTAGTCGTGTTCCGCACTTCCGACGCAAGATATAAAAGCTTTAATCGCGCGTACTGCTCTCTGCGCGAGCTTTCCCTGTACCTCGACTAAACTATTACGGAAGATCGTGTAAGATGCTTTGCGCAGATAATATTGAACTTCTGCTTAATGCGGTGATATTGGAGATAGTATCGTCGTAATCACACTGGTTCCGATCTTTTCTCAACCGATCAAGCTTAATACCAGCGCCGATAACAACGTTGTCTGCTTGTTCAAGGAGAAAGTTTTTTACCACTCCGTGCGCCCGAGCATCTTGCGGTATGCGCTGTCCACAAGAACGAGCATACAAACATGCCTTGTGAAAAGCCGAGTAATATACTCGGCTTACAGATGAGCGCAACGAGGCCTCATCGCCTCTCGTCTCAAGAAATTGAGCCAACGTAAAGTATTGATCCCAGTTGAACATAACTGATCTAGTTGAACTTCAAGGTTATGTTAAACTTTGGCGCGTATTTTCTGACATACGAAACAAGCCACTCTTTATCAAGCTGTTCGAGCTTTGCAAGGGCTTCTTCGGGGGACAAGCTTATCTCAAGCTCCAGGAAAAGCTCCCCTTTATCGTTCTCGTCTTCAGGATCATGTACTAGCATAAGCGTCATTTTCTGCTCCCGTCCGAAAAAATTCAAAACCCAGGGAATCGCTTCGCGCACGCAAGAAATAGTTCCCGGCTCTCTCAACAAAAAACTTTTCACTGCTCGCTCGTTTCTTATCTCGTAACCGTTTCCGCGCAATTCTTCAAATAGATCGTAAATTTCGTCGGTAAGAGATCCTGAAGGAATCCAAAAAGCAACCACCTTCCCCTCAAATTCCTTTGCAGAACTAAAGCCATAGCGAGGATATTGCCACATATTTGCTTGTGGGAGTGTAAGTGTTGACATAAAAATTTATTCGAATAATGCCCGCGTCTTATCCGTAATAGCGCCTTCGAAGATTTCCCCTACTTTACCGTGAGCATTATCAACCCAAGCATGAACTTCACCTAACGAAACAGTCCCTGGTTTTGCAAGAAAGTAATCAATATCAAGCCGAAAAACTGCGTTTGATTTTTTTTCCGCATCGCCCCTCTTATCTTCAGAAAGAACGATCTTCGCTTGATCCCGAGCGTCTTGAAATCGAAAAACTACTCCGGCCATCACCCCCCCAAACTCTTCTTTTTTGAGACTTTCCTCTAGTTCCACGCGGAAATTAAAGTATTCTTCAAGTTTCCCTGTATCAAATTCGGGAATTTCAATTTGATTAACATAGCGCACTCCTATCCTTTGTATTCCTTTCGGATTTGCCACATCTTTGTAGGCTTCAAACGCTTTCATGATTTTGGGGGAAAACTCACCCCAAGAGGAATAAGGCTTTAGATGATTCACCGCAAGCAGATTCTCATCGACTTGCACAAACAAGTTTGCTTCCTTAAGGAAACGAACGCGCTCTCTCACATGAAAATCGGTCTGCTGGCGATTTGCTTTTACATCAGTCGTAAGCGTAAACTCTTGAATTTTAGCTGACTTCTTAACTGGAAAATCATTTTTAAGCTCATCATACAAAAGGCCCGGGATTGTCGGGTCCCATTCGGAGGCAGGATCAAAGCGAAACTCGCAGACAGCCTCGATTACGGGAGGATTTGCATATGTTTTGTTCATACTTCTACACTACACGAAAAAGTAATGGCATTCAAGAGTTCTAGGATAAAGAGGATTCAACTAAGCCTTTTTCGATTTTCGGGTAGAGTTTGTCGATCTGATTTTGAACTTCGATGGTTTGGGAGAGGGCGGTGGCGATACGGATATAATGCTTGATGTCTTGGGCGGAGAGGCGGCGGTCTTTTCGGTCTTTGAGCCACTTGTTCAAAACCTGGTAGCCGCCAATGTAGTAATTCCAAACTTCGGGTGCTATGCCTTCAAAATACTGGGCTTCGCTTATGTATACCCGTTTTACCTTTTCTTCGTATCGAAGTTTTTCAACTTTGGCCTCCCCTACTCCCTCAAACTTTGCCATGGGCTTTTGTAGTTCCGCGGCCTTAAGCAAATGCAGATCCACAAGCTGCTTGCCCAAATCTGCCAACTGCGAAAACAGTTTGTAGTCTTTCGTGAATGGCACGCGGGGAAAATCGCGTTTGAGAAACTCCTTGTATTTCTCACGGTAGACATTTGAATAAAACACGGCGTAGATATAGTAAAAAATTTCTTCCGGCGAGGGCTTTTTGCCAAAAGCTTTTTTGAGCTTATCGAAAATTTCCGGATTAATATTCGGCTCTTTTTCTCCAACTTTTGCTGCTACCTGAAACATATCCTGCTGTCCCTGCTCTTCATTGTTGTAAAGATAAAGCGGGAAAACAGACGTGGAATCCCTCGCATTATCAAGTACATGAAAATCTGTAATGCCTTCAGTAGTAAAAAAGTAATTCAGACTTGCCTGTCTATTCGAGCGTGTGCAAATCAACCCTAAATTCGATTTAATCATGTGTTTCATTACTTCATCGCGAGTTCTCCAGACTACCGAAGGATGGTAATAAATCCAGCGCTCATCGAAAGGACGATAGAGAACTTTCGAGAAATAGTCTTCCCAATTTTTTGTCTCTTGCAATTGTTTTCTTGCTTGGGACACCCGCCAAGCATAGTTTTCTACATCTTCAATCTGTTTGCGTCCCAATACACCTCGTAAAAATTCTTTTATAAAATCATCAGGATTTGAGAGATTGCGGAATACGTTGATTTTCTGCTTCAGGGATTCTTTAGCAAAATCCGTAGCAAACGCGTCGCGAGCGGTAACAATACCCGTGCTGTTTACAGGAAAAATTTCGTCGATTCGGGGAAAACTCTCATATTCTTCCCTCCCCTCGTTTTGTTGCGGCACAAATATATAAGATGGCGAGGCTGGCTCTAGTTTTTGCCATTTTGTTGACTGCACGCTGTTCTTATCTAACCAAGCATATTTTTCCTCCCGCAGACCCCATTGGTCGGCATAAAATACTTTCTTTTGCAGTGCTGGTTTTGATAGCTTTACGCCAATGGTAATTGCCACTCCCGCGCGGATATCAAAGACATTCTCATCTTTTCCTCCCTTCGGCGTTTTCTCGCCTTTGAGAGAGCTGCCGCGCAAGTTTAAAATGTAAATTTCATCGAATGTGCTAAGCAACGAAGCGCGCATGCCGCGGAATGTGGGATTGTCGAGCCACGCATGGTTGGTGATAAAGCCAAGAACGCCCTGGCCGTTTCTCTCAATCTTCCACTGGGCAAAGCGCATAAATTTTACATAGTCGTCTTGAAGCCAATGTTTTCTCTCCCCCAATGGCTTGCCGTCCACTTTCTTGTACTCTTCAATTTGCTCTAAAATCCACTTTCCTTTGTTTTCCGAAATGCCAGAATACGGCGGATTTCCCATTACCACCATAATCGGAATTTCCTCTTTTACTTTAAGGGCTTCTCGCGATTCTTCGGCAATCTTTTGTTCAAAGAAGCCAGGAAGATTGGCAGGGTCTTCTTTGGTAAAATCAAGTGTATTGGTTAAATACAATTTGAAACGCTCATCTTTCGATAAACGATAATCGTACTCTTCCAGAATAAAACCTGCTTTTACGTGTCCAATGGCATAAGAAGCCATCATTAACTCAAAAGCGTAAAAGTTTTTGAGAATATGGTCTTTGATTAAGCCTTTTACCCCACCTGCCCCATACTTTGCTTTGTATTCTTCAACGGCCTGCTCAATCGCCAACATAGGAAAGGTAAGCGTGCCGGCAGCGGGATCGAGCACAGTTACCGATTGCGTGGCAAAACCATCTTCTTTGCCGAATTTGTCTTTGAGAAGCTGGTGCACAGAACGGGTAATGTAACTTACGACTGGCTCTGGCGTATAGTATACGCCTCGCTTTTCCCGTTCTTTCGGGTCGTACTCTGCGAGAAAGGTTTCGTAAAAATGCACAACCGGGTCTCTCCCTTTTCCTTCCAAGTAAAAGTCGTGCATTATCTTCTTTACGTTCGACTTTGCCAAAACCTCTGCAATATCGTCAACGATCCACTCCATTTGCTGGGGAAGGTCTGCTGACGAGATAAAACGGAATACATCGCGAAGAATACCCACCGTATGAGGGATATACTCGTAAGCGAGCCTGCGGTTAAAGCCGTTATCCGCCCTACTTCTGGCAGCGAAAAGCCCATAGGTGACTGTTTGGGCGAAAAGGTCGGAAAATCCCTGGTGGGTAAGCGAAGGAATAAGGTGCTTTTGGAATGCGCCATAAAATTGCTCGAGCGTTTGCGTGCCTTCGGTTTTTTCTTCTTCTAGCTCTGCCGCGATTACCTCGTCTCGTAAAAACCGAGTGCGTTTTGCCAATTCTATAGCAAGCTGTTTTGCGGTTTTGGTCTCTGGAACCGAGAAAGAAAAAAACTGTTCGAGCAGGCTTAAAAACTCCTTTTCGTGCTCTGGATGCGAGGGCATCTTGAGTTCGTGCATAAGAGGGCGCCCGATGGACGTTTTTAAAACCAACTCCCCGTTGCGATAAAGCCGAAATTCAAAAAAGTTCGTGAGAATTAAGTTTGGAAAGGTTTCGCGATAGCGTTTTAATTGCTCTGACTTTTCAATTTTGTTTAAATCGCTCTCGAATGTCTTGGCCTCGATATAGCCAACTATTTCGCTTTTCCCCTCCCGCACGCGAAAATCCGGATTTCCAGCCTCTGTTTTTCGTGGAAGTGTCACCACCGAACACTCCCGCTTATTTTGGCTCGCCCATTCTTCAAATAAGCTCTTAATGGCAAAATAAAAGCTCTCCTCTCTGGCGTCTCCGGCCTGGGCTGTCTTGAATAGATTTTTGAGGTAAGAATCCAGCATAAATTACCTCATATTACCTTATTTGAAGAGATTTTTCCAGTCGCGAAATGTCGGAAAATAAAACATGAGCCATGTGAGCGGCCCATGATACTGTTTTCTGGAATGGAGAATTTTAGAGGTTTTTTGCCGCTAATTCGACGTGGCGGACGAGGGTGGAAACGTACCCAGCTTCGTTGTCGTACCAGCTTAATACCTTTACCAGGTTGCCGTCAACCACGCGGGTCATGCGTAAATCTACCGTGGCGCCATACGGCTGGCCCAAAATATCAGAGGACACCAACGGCTCTTCTGTTACCTGCATAACATCTTTATATCGTGCGGAAGCCGCCGCTTTTTTAAGCGCTTCGTTTACCTCCTCTACTGTGGTGTTTTTCTTTGCCACAAAGGTAATGTCGGCAATGGATCCCGCGGGCACGGGCACGCGAAGGGCAATGCCGTCGAACTTCCCCTGCATGCTTGCCACCGCCCTGGCCACCGCAATGGCGGCTCCCGTAGAAGAGGGCACGATGTTTTGCGCCGCAGCCCTGCCCCGCCGCATATCGCTTCCCCTTACCGGGCCGTCCACCAAACTCTGGCTTGCCGTGTAGCCATGCGTGGTATTCAGTAATGCTTTTTCAACCCCGATGGCCTCGTCTAAAGCCTGAATAACCGAAGCTATGGAATTGGTAGTACACGACCCGTTTGACGAAATGCGGCAGGATTTCATGTCGTCTTCGTTTACGCCAGCAAGAATGGTTTTTCCAAGCTCGCCGTCTTCATCTTTGGCGGGAGCGGTAATAACCACGCGCTTGGCGCCCGCGGCAATATGCGCCTGCGCTTTTTCATACGACTCAAACACGCCCGTGGACTCCACCACAACGTCTATGCCCAGTTTTTTCCACGGAAGTTTTGCCGGATCTTTTTCCTGCAGCACGTGCTGGGGCAGTTTGCCCTCAAACCTGCCGTACACCGTGTCGTATTTAAGCAAATACTCTAAATTTTCCCGATCGCCTAAATCGTTAATCGCCACCACCTGCATAGTCTTTTTCGCGGCCATCTGCCGATAAAACAACCGCCCAATCCTGCCAAACCCGTTAATTGCAATGTTTGTCATATGTTTTTTAGGTAGGTATCAATATATGCGAGGTACTCCACAAAGTCAGCGTACTCTTTTTTCATTTGCTCAATGAAAAATTTCCTGTCGACTTTCTCATAGCGATGAACGAGCATGTTTCGTAAACCAACTACGGGAGATATTTTCATTGCAAAATCTTGCGGGAAAATCTGCGTCTGCTCAGACAAAATCGTAAATGTATTCTGAAAATCATCGGGGGTCTTCAATTCAAGCTCTTGGATAAAATGGAGATTAATGTCGATAATCTCGTCTACAATAAGTTGGAAATTTCTTTCAAGCGTTTTCAGGTTTCGGAAATCCTTTAAAATTTCCACGGCGTCCAAAGCAATCAATCCTTCAATTTCTTGAAGATACTCCCGAACACCTTCCATTTTTTCTTGCACGAGCGTCTTGTCAATCATATAGATACTGGTGTTTTGCTATAAACCTTTTTACGGCCAGTTCTTCCAAAAGAAACAAGGGGAGCGCTTCCCGATATTTCTTGGCGGCATAAATCTTTGAAAGGTAGTATCGCTTCTTATCTTTACAAAGAAGAATCTGATGATTTGCAAAAATCTGTTTCAACAGAAGAGGATTGGCTTTGCGGATATCTACAATATCAACTCGATCTGAGCCGAATACGGGCATTAAATCCACATCCAGACGAAGCTGCTCTTCAAACGATAACTTTCTTTGACCGAGATACGCCACGTCGTAGTCGCTTTCTTTATGGGTTTTCCCTGTTACCTGCGAGCCAAAAAGCAAAACCAGCTCAAGTTGGTATTTTTGAGCCACTTTCTCCAATTTGCTCTTTTGTTTCTCTATTATCTCCATTCCGCCATTCTATCATACCTACCCAAAAACTCCAGCATTATCAGTTGTTTGAAGTCAAACTTCAAACAGCATTACGCGATTACGTGGGGGATTTCCTTGATAAGATCGGTGGCAATCATGGCGTCTTTGAATTTTTTGGAGGCGAGTTCGCCGGCTTTGCCGTTTATGTAGGCGCCCATGGCTGCGGCTTCCATAGAAGAAATGCCTCGCGCGAGCAGCGCGCCTATTGTGCCGGCCAATGTATCGCCTGTCCCGCCCGCGGTCATATACGGAGTGCCTGTTTTGTTTAGGATAACTTCTTTACCGTCTGAAACAATGTCTATGTTTGCCTTAAACATAATAGTTGTTTGCAATCTGGCGGCCTCTTGCATAACCAACTCTTCGCGTTCAGTCTCCGATACATCCCATATGGGTTTTTTTGTAAGCTGTAAAAATTCATGAGCGTGGGGCGTTACCACAAACGGTTTCCCGGCAAGCACCTCGGGCTGTTCCGCCACGGCGTATATGGCGTCAGCATCAATAACGCAGGGCACGTCAATTTGCGCCAAATATTCTTTTATTGCTTCCTGGGTTTGCTCGTCGCGACCCAGCCCGCTGCCAATAAGCACCGACACGTTCCCCCTGGCCGCTTCTTTTGCCGCAAGCGTCCGCATAACCAGCAAGCTTACATGATCTTTGGTAATATGCGAGCCTTCCACGCCATACGCGGCCAAAGCCGGGGAAAAGGAAGCTATAATGTCGGCCGCGCGTTGCGGGGCGATAATGCGCACCATGTCCAGCCCGCTTCGAAAACCCGCTAAAGCTGCCATTGCGGGCGCGCCCGTGTAGTATTCAGAACCCCCGATAACCAGCATAAGCCCAAAATCATACTTACGAGATTCGAGCGGTCTTGGAGGGTATATTTTCTTAATATCGTTAGCGGTAATGGTACGCATACTCAAATTTTAGGTAAGCCTTTCTTCTTTTATAAATCGCCGCACGCTTTTGCCAAACTGCGGATGGTTTGCCGCGTAATACACGAACGACTTTAACCAGTCTTCTTTGTTCCCGCATTCAAACCATTTTCCCTCGCACACGGACCCATATACAATTTTACCATCTTTTACCATTTGTCCAAAGGTTTCAGTAAGCGAGATTTCCCCTTTTTTGTTTGGTTTTGCTTTTTTCAAGTAATCAAACACGTCTGAAGTAATAATTGCCCTTCCCACAATTCCCAAATTCGAGGGGGCGGTTTCTTTTGTTGGCTTTTCCACAATGGTTTTTATTTTATACAGCCTGCTCGCTATTTTTTCTACCCCCACAATGCCGTAGGAAGAAAGTTTTTCTTTGGGAAGTTCGAATAATCCCAGCACCGGTTTTCCTGAAGTACGAAATACCTGCGCCAGCTGGATAGCACAAGGAACTCGGGCCTCGATAATGTCGTCTGGATACACCACAAAACAAGGTTCTTCTCCCGCCAGTTTTCTTGCCTGCAGCACGGCATGCCCGTCGCCCAGCGGTTTGTCCAAAACATAAGAAAAACTCATTCCCTTGCCAAGCTGTTCAGCCTCCCGCAAGTCCTCTAACACATTGTTTTGTTTTTTCTCTTCCAGGATTTTTTCAATCTGGGGAGATTTTTTAAAGTAGTCTGCGACGGCTTTTTTGTTTGAGTTTACCACAAAAATAATTTCCTTTACTCCCGACGCCTTCAGCTCTTCCGCAATATACTGGATAAAGGGCTTATCCGCCAAAGGAAAAAACTCTTTCGATAGTACTTTGGAAAGCGGCAAGTGCCTGGTTGCCAGCCCTGCTATGGGAACAATTGCTTTTTCAATATCGCTTGTCATACTCATTGTTTATTCCTTAAAAACGCGGGTACGTCCCATTCGCGTTCTTTTTTTTCTAACTCCCGCAGTTCTTCGTCTACCGCTTTTTTCACCTCCATGGCGCTTCTTCGCACCCGCTGCCTTTCCGGTGTCGGGGGCTCGGTGTCCGCGCTTTTTTCCGCTGTTTGGTCAACGGGTTTTTCCGCCTGTTTCCCTACCTGTCGAATCGCTATTTTTCGCGGTTTTCTTTTTACCGACTTCTTTTCTTTGGCTTGCTCTTCTGTTTTTGAAAGCCCGTCACCCCCGATTCCAACGGCAAACAGGGTAATTCTTATTTTATCTTTGAGCCGAGGATTGTTGCATGAAATTCCAAAAATAATGCGGGCTTTGGGATTGTGGTCAAAAATTGCCTTGCTTACAAACGCCGCTTCCTGCATCTTTATATTCCGGTCCCCCACTATGTTAAACAGCACGCGGTCCGCGCCGTTTATACCGTAATCATACAAAGAATTTTGCAGCGCGCTTTTTACCGCGTCCGCCGCTTTTGCCCCGCCGGCGGCTTCCGCTGAATTAATAAATCCGAGGCGTCCTCTCCCCTCCATAACCGAACGGACGTCCGCGAAATCAATGTTTATAAGCCCGGCCGTAGAAAGCGTATCGATAAAACCTTCCAGTGTTGCCGCCAAACGCTTGTTTACCGCAGACAACGCCGCCTTTAAAGGACTTTTGCTGTCCACCACCCGAAAAATATTTTGGTTTGGAATAATAACATACGTGTTTACAGACGGTTTTATTTTTTCCAGGGAAGCTTGCGCGATTTGCGTTCGTTTTTCACCCTCAAAAGGAAAAGGCATGGTAAAAATGCCAACCGTTAAAATGCGCATCTCATGGGCTACTTCAGCGAATATGGGAGCCGCTCCCGAACCCGTGCCTCCCCCCAATGAAGACACCAAAATACAAATGTCAGTCCCTTCCAGTACTTTTTTAATTTTTTCCTTTTCCGCTTTTGCCGCCCGTTCCCCCAAATCGGGATCCATGCCGCAGCCCAGCCCATGGGTAAAATCCTGGCCAAACGCCAATGATTTTACTTTTCGGGGAAGCTCCCGCAATGCCTGGCTGTCGGTATTTGCTCCTATAAAGTCCAGTTTGTTCACCTTCGAGGCTATTTCTGACACTATATTTCCCCCGCCCCCGCCAATTCCTATTACCCTAATTTTCGTTTTATGCACATTCTCAAATAAATCAGGAGGGGCTGATTTTGCGCCTAACGCCCGCTTTTTGCGGCCATTCGAGCGGGCCCGCTTTTGCAAGGATTTTTTTGGAGATTTCTTCTTGCTTGCCATTACCTCCAGTGTACCCCCACCGCTTTGTGATTTCAAGATCTCCCTTTATATCACGTTTACGAGTTCAGCCTGTACTATTAATCGATTTTCTGTTGAGAAAATGGGAGTGCATGTAATTAACGTAATGGTTGGGTTTTCCGTAAGGTTAAGCACTTCCACCGCATCTGGTTTTACCACTTGCGATAAAACCATGCGGTATTGGTATTCTTTTCCCTGCCAAAACACCTGCACCAAATCCCCTTCCTGCAATTTATCTAAATGATAAAACGTGTGCTCGTAAGGGGGCGCCCAGCGAAACCGATGAGCGGCCAAAGCCATGTTGGTCCCCTGCTCGGGAGTCGCGGTTCCCGGCAAGCGCCACGCGCCATATCGAAGCGCGGTGGCATCTGCCCCTTCTGAAATCGCTACCTTTACTCCAATTTTGGGAATTACTAAAAAATTCCCTTGCGGTTTTTCCTCTTCGATTCTGACCGGGGAAAGTGGCGCCACCACAGGCGCACTTTCCACCTCATACATCGCAAATAGAACAAGGGGGTATGCCAGTGATACTCCTAATACGAGCGAGGCAAAGGCCACCGCGAGTTTCCTTGCTCTTTTCACGCTCGCAAGCTCCAGCAGCATCATGAAAAACGCAATCAAAAGGCTCAAGAAGAGGGTAATGTATCCAGGGTTTATGCCAGTTTCTGGAAGTACAGGCGGCTGTACAACGGGAGGAGGCTGCGTTACAGGAGGTGGAGATTGTGCAACCGGAGGCGCAACCGGACGAGGAGGCGACATAGATGGTCCACCGCCGCCACCTCCGCCGCCACCGCCGCCTCCATCGCCACCGTCTTCTTGCGCGTTTCCAAAATCGATATCAGTAACATCCTGCCCCACAATGGCAACATCGTGACAGCCGCTTGTAGCGGCAGGAAATGTTTGATTCCATCCTGCCTGCTGCGTTTCGCAAACTTCGTAATCCCCCGCTCCCAAACCAGTGAACTCATAAGTTCCACTGGCACTAGTGGTTGTGGAAGCCACAAACGTACTCGACGCGGTAAGAATAATCTCCCATCCTTCAAGGCCAGGTTCTGCGTCGTTTTGCGCGTTTTCATTTTCATCATTGAATTTCATGCCCGAAACCGAAAAAGTATCTGCGCCGCCGTTACCGCCACCATTATTCCCATCTCCCCCGTTGCCGTCTTCTTCCTGCATATTTCCAAAGTCTATACCCTCTGCGTTTTTATTTTTAAGAGTAATCGTATAACATCCGTTTTCGCTTGCGGGAAAGGTTTGCACCCATCCTTCTTTCAGTTCTTCACAAACCGTATACACCCCACCTTCCAGACCGGAAAAAGCATATGTGCCGCTGGCGCTCGTTAAGGTAGAGCTTGCAAAACCATCTGTCCTGGCAATTGCAATAGCCCAGCCTTCGAGGCCCTGCTCGGTGGCGTCTTTCTTGCCATCGCCGTTTTTGTCCTTAAACTTTATGCCCGAAATCGAAAGTGTATCTGGTCCCTTTTCACAAAAGTCGGATGCCTTGATTTGAGCACCGGCCAGCAGACGATCGCCGTACCGCGCGCCGCCGGCAAACGAAGTAATAAGTTCTCCGTAAAACGCATCAATCTGGTACGCGCATTCAGGAACGTCAACGGTAAGGTGGACTTCCGAACCTGGCGCAACTGTAACTGTTTCATCTTCAAAAAGTTCCTGATTGTCTATGCCCGCGTCAAACATTTTATACGAAGCCAATCCCGCTTCATAAACGCACCTTTCAGACCTGTTGCCTATGCTGGCGTTTCCGGTTCCCGCCTGGATGCTCCCAAACAAGTCAGCTTCCGGGTTGGGGACGCACGCGTCGCCTCCGCCCGTTTCTGCGGGCTTTTCCTCCTCGTGTTCCGTTTCTTGAAGCGTTTCTTCAGGCTCCTGTTCGATCTTCTCTTTTGAGTCCCGGGTATGGACATCTTCTTGTCCTACCCCCTCGGCATAAGCCTGCTGGTATGCCAAAAAGTTCCCGCTTCCCAAGGAAAATCCCACGGGGAATGCCATTCCCCAAACAATAAATAGGACTAAAAAAGCATGGAACACGGCCTTTTTGCCTATTCGAAATCTTCTATACCCCATAGTTTTGAGTATTCTTAAAGGGCAATTCGGCCGACCTAAGCACCAAAAAATCAAAGGCGCGCCAAAGAAAACGCCTCTTTAAGAAAAGAGTTAATGTTTTTATGAGAAAATTGTTGTTAAGGCCCTTAATAAGGGAAAGAACTAAAAGAAAATACAATTTTGCTGATAAGGCTAGTATCAAAAACAAAACATGTATACAAAAGGACAAAAAATTTTAATAGAGAAAGAGCAAACTGGAAACCACTTTTCCCAAGTACCAATTTCCTACCACATTTCTTAAAAAAAGTAAAACCCCCTATTTGGGGGACAAAATCCGCAACTACTCAAAACCTTACTAGCCCCTAAAGAGAAAACGTTTTAGGCGCAAAATTGTGTACACGGTTTGGGCGTCCTCAAATTCGGCCTGTTCGGCCATTTGAAAGGCTTTTTCCAGGGGAATATACAGAATTTCCATGTCCTCCTCGCCCGGCTCCCTGGCCATTTGGCCTGTTTGCTTCAGATTTTTTCCCACAAATACATACAGGGTATGCCCTTTGTAATACCCACTGGTAGATTCTAAAGTTCCTAAAGATTCAAGTGTTTCTGCCACAAAACCGGTTTCTTCTTGGAGTTCGCGGGCCGCCGCCCGTCTTGGCTCTTCCCCGGGCTCAATAAGCCCGGTGGGAAACCTTATGACATACTTTTCCGCGGCACCCCGGTATTCTTGCACAAAAATAAGTTCCCTCTTTTCGGTAATAGCCAGTACCCGGACTCCCCCATTTCCTTTCATTTCCACCACTTCCCAGATTTCCGTATCTCCATTCGCGAACTCCATGTCTTTTTCTAACAAACGGAATTTTGCGGATTCAAATACCACTCGCTTCTCTTTTACTTTGGGCGGATTTTGCTTTTGCATACAGCAACTCTACCACGCGGCAAGTACGCGGTCTAGCACGATTTTAAACCACGCGGTGTATTGGTCAGGATACCGCCGCACTTCTTCTAACAGCGTTTTCTGGTCAACCCAGTCATAGCCATCTGCTTCTTGAGGGTTGGGGTACACCTCGCCATCGTAGATTCCCAAAAACACATGGTCGAATTCATGCTCCCACAAATCGTGGTCAAGTTTTACTTTATAGGTAAACTGCAAAAGCTCTTTGAGTTCACAATCAAGCCCCATTTCTTCTTGCAATCTTCGCCGCGCCGCTTGAAGAGTGTCTTCGCCAGGCCTGGGATGGCCGCAACACGCGTTGCTCCACAAGCCGCCCGAATGGTATTTTTCCTGGGCACGCTGCTGCAGCAACGTTTCGCCACGGGAATTGAATATAAAAATAGAAAACGAGCGGTGCAGTTTGCCTTCGCGATGCACCCGCATTTTTTCCCCCTCGCCTATGGGTTTGTCCTTTTCATCTACCAAAATCACCTTTTCCAAAAGCTGGGTGGTAGTTTCTTCGGGGTGAAACGCAAAATGTTTGGGCGAAAACCCTGGCAAGAAGCCGGACCGCTTTTTTTGAGGTTTCTTTTGCATTGTTTGCTACGCGATAAGGGGAACCAAAACAAATATGAAAAAGTCTGCCGTAAAGTGAGCAATCATTGCCGCGGCAATGCCTTTTTTCCAGTACAGCCAGCCGTACAGGAACGCGGGCGCAATACCCAATAGCCAAAAACGCAATACGAGGAACGAACTCATAGCCGCGAAGCTTGCCATCAAAGGGACATGAACCAAACCTGAAACAAGCGCGACGAGCGCCAAGCCTGTCCATATCGCGCTTGAAGTTGGTCTTGCTTTTTTCGTGAGTTTCACCAGCGCCCACACAGCCAGCGACATTAAAAACAGCCGAAGAATAATTTCCTCAACTACACCCGCATAAAGAGACGCAAGCAGACCCTGCCACGGCGTAAGTATCAGCGTCCGCGCTCCCGGTTCCGGTTCCGCGGGCATACCCGGCACGGGATATGCAGGAACGCCCGGAATGCCGCTCGCGCTTTGCGCCAAAAGCGACAAGAAAGCGTCAAAAGCGAGGATTGAAAATCCTGCCGCCAACCCAAGCACAACCGCAACAACCAGCCCAAAAGGCACCATCGCTTTTGCCGGCCGCGCCTCCAGCCCGGCGCGCTTTTGGAAGGCCAGCCCGGCAACCAGCGCTCCCGCGAGCAAAACCGCTCCGCCCAGAACATACGGAACAAAAGCGCCGTCTCCGTGCAACAAGCGCACGATGTGCCAGCCCGCGGCCAGGCCCAGCGCGCCTGCTCCCGGCAAAATCCACCACGTTTTTCTGTCGCTTGCCATACGTTAGCGTATTATACCCTGCCTGCACTTAGGGCACAAGCAATTTTTTGACAATTCCCCTCTTCGTAGACACGCTCGATGTGCCGCAAAGATAACAGCCAACAATAAAAAGAGCCCCATCTTTGGTGCTCCTTTTTCTTTGATAAATGATTTGGGGCGGATACACATAGTATTCCGCCCCTATTTCGCACGCTTTGCGCACGCCCTTTTTTTACTCGCTGTGTGCGAGCAAAAATCCGTTCAAAACCAGCCTCCTCGGCTGGTTTGTTTTAGTAAGGCTAAGCCTTACTACGCGGAGAGCCACTTAATGGAGCAGCCCATGGAGGGTTTGAATTCATCTGCGATTTCTTCGCCAGCAAGCAGCTGCTGGATTTTCATTTCCATGGTGTGCTCTTTTGCTTCGTCGCCTGGCTCCATGGCGTCGTTAATCCTTCCATGAAATACAAGTTTTTGCTCCCGGTCGAATAAAAAGGGGTCTGGAGTGCAAGTGGCGCCGTATGCTTTGGCCACCTCTTGCGTGTTGTCTAACACATACGCAAATGCAATCCCCCGTTCGGCGGCAAAACTTTTCATATTTTCCATGCCTTCACCCGGATATTCAGGGTCGTTGCTGTTGATTCCAATAAACCCTATCCGCTCGCCAAACTTTTCATGCAGGTCAACAATGGCCGGCATTTTTGCCTGCACATACGGGCAATGGTTGCACATAAAAATCACGAGCAAACCCTCCATGCCTGTAGAGGTTTCAAGCGAGTATCGGCTTCCATCAATCCCTTCCAAATCAAAATCCGGCGCCGTATCCCCGTATTTTAGTTTTTGTACCGACTCCATAACCATATTAACAGTATACCAAATTTCTCTGTGAATAAAAACGCCCCGACTCAAAATCGAGTCGGGGCTAGGACTCAAGGTGGATTGTTTAATCCCACTCAAGTACTTCTACTGTTTCGTCAACTTCCATGTGACCAATTTTTTCGTAATCGAAATTACGACCGAATACCGCGCTTTTTCCATCGGGATTTGCGCGATATGTCATTAAGGTACGAATTGGCTCTGGGCCGCGCTGGGCGGTTAACTGATTCGTCATGGTAACCGGGCAGCGAACACATAAGGTTGCTCCTTCTAGGATAACCTCCCCAATGCGGATTTTTTTCATATGGTCTTCCGCATATGGCTCGCATCCTTCAAGCACAATGTTTGGTCGAAACCGATCCATAGGAACGGGCTCACCGCCATTCTGGATAATCCTTTGGTTTAGGTCGTCCAGCGATGCTTGTGAGATAATCAGAAATGGATACGCATCCTGGTAGCTTATGAGTGACTTGCCGCTTTTACTGCGCCGCAGTGCAATTTCCGGCCTTCGCACCAGGCGATAGTGATCCGGGCGTTCCAATCCCAGAAAAGTGTTTAGCCATTCGGCGGCCTCGTTCCCCATATCAATGCCTTCGCATACGTCTCGCCAAACTTGAATTTGCTTAATGCCACCCGCATAATACATGCTTACCTCCAGAGTATCCATATCTGGCGCACGTAAGAAAAGGTGGCTACCTAGTATCATAGGCGTAATCTGGCACAAAGTTTTTACCTCGATACCGAGGTTATTGTTGACATCTCGCCGCTGGGCAACAAACATGCCAGTCCCCTCTTGGAATACGCCAAGGCGACGGTCATTTCTAATCCCATACGGATCAATGTTCGCCTAGGAAAGTTGCTCCCACGCGCATCCTTTTACGAAAGCCCTGTACATTCCCGCAACTGCTATTCTAACCATACAAAGAACTCCTTTCTGGTTTTTGAATAATAAAACAGTACCATGTTTCTGTAGCACTGTCAATTTTTCTACGTTACACAATTCCGGCGGCCGCAGAAATTCTGTAATTTTCTTCTCAACCAAAAAGGTACCTGGGAACCGCGATCGCGGTTCCCAGGTACCAATCGTACTCTGTCGGATTATTGTTTAACTTACAATTTCTACAGTTGCTTCGCCGCGGAGTTGGACTACCAAAGCTTGCAGCAATTCGTTTACTTTTTGGTTGCGTAAATAAGTTTCAATTTGGGTTTGCAAACTTTCAAGCGGCTCCAGTTCCGCGCCGCCGGCAACAGCATCGTCGTATGTTTTCTGAATTTCTTCCGCAGACACCGTAACGCCTTGCTGTTGGGCGTACTGGTTCGCGAATTCCTGTATGGCAATTTGGTCGGCGATTTCATTTTTTACGTCTTGCAGGGTCGCGTTTTGGGTTTTCAGTTGTTGCTCAAACGCGTCTTCGTCCCCAACCTGCGAAATTACTTGCTGATACTGATCTTCTACCGCCTGGTCGGAGACTTGCACACCCTGTTCTTTGGCATGCTGCACAAGCAAGCGCTCTGCGATCATAGCTTCAAGCACTTGCTGGCGCAATTGTTCGGCGCTTATGTCGTTTAGCGCGACGCCCTGCGATTCTTGCGCGTTTTTTTCCTGCGCAAAACGCGTGTCAAACAAACGCTGTTCTATGCCCTGGCCATTTACCGTGGCTATAAACTTGCCAGAACCCCCCATGCCAAGATTGCTAAAATCCAGCATTCCCGAGGTAAACGCCCAGTACCCTGCTCCGGCCACAATCGCCAGCGCCATAACCAGCCCAATGACTTTTTTAACCATGAGTCCTTTTTTTGCTTTTTCTTTTGTTTGTTCTGTTGGTTGTGTTTGTTCTTCCATAAAATATGATGATTTAACTTTTATGATTGTTGTCCCTCGACAAAGCTCGGGACGATGATTTTGCACCAAATCAAAGATTTGGGTAAAATCTATCGGCTGCGGGACTTGGATTCGAACCAAGATACTCGCCTCCAGAGGGCGAAGTCCTACCGTTAGACGATCCCGCAATGGGTAACCCAAAGTACCGCCACCATACCATATTCTCCCCCAGAGATAAAGGCGCGACCGTAGCCGCGCCTTCTCAATTCCAATGTGCCGTTACTAATCTTTAACGCCGTGTTGCTTCAGGTACTCCACGACATCCTTGACGGTATGGATGTTCCCGGCGTCCTCATCGGCAATCTCCACTGGCTTGTCGTCAGTCGAAAACTCCTCCTCAAGGGCCATAATCAGCTCCACTAAATCCAATGAATCAGCTTTCAGGTCATCCACAAGGTTTAAACCTTCCTGCACATCCTTGTCATCAACTCCCAATTTGTCTACCACAATTGACTTTACCCGATCAAATATAGTTGTCATTTCTGACTCTCCTTTTCTGTTTTCTCTCTTCGAGCCTGCGTTATCATTCCCGCAATAAATGCGCCAACAGCAACACCAGCTCCAACTACACCCGCCTTAATGATAAACCTCCTTTGTTTAACTCCGGCTATGCGAATTTCCATTGCGCTCCCTGAACTATATAAATGATAGGTACGCATTAAATGTTCTACAGCAGCGCATTCGCTACCCTTACCTTTCGCGCATGTGTGAGGGTTGTAGTAAAATTCGCTGTCCCCTATCATTAACCCCCCATACGACAAGTCGAGAACGTGCGCGACAGAAGAACCATTGTGCACCTTGCATCTATTCTTATTGGGATCGAATTCTGCCTCCCATGTACACATGATTCTCACTTCACCGCTATCGCCATCGGAAATTTCTTTAATAGGCCCTTGAAACTGGCGCTCACTATCAACCCGCACCAACTGCCCACCTACGAAGCACTGAAGATCTTCCGCTTTAATAGCTACCATTTCTCCATTCTCCTTCTCAATGAGCTAAAAATCCTTCTCGATTTTCGAGAAAATTACTGTACTATAGCACAAAACAAAGATTTTTACACCTTTAAGTAGCGGCGGATGGCAATGGTGCTTGAAGCTAAGCCAAGGGTAATGCCCACCGCCAGCTCAAGCAGCAACAGCACGAAAAACTGGGAAAGCACAAAAGAACCCAGGCTAAATCCGGTAAACGACTCCACTCTGCCTCCCACCAAAAGGCTTGCCAGCAAGAGCAAAAGTAAGGTAATAACGCTGGCGGCAATTCCCACCAGCACGCCCTGCACCAAAAACGGGCCTCGGATAAACATATTGGAAGCTCCTACCAGGCGCATAATTTCCACCTCTTTGCGCGAATTGTAAATTGTTAAACGAATGGTATTAAAAGCCACCAGCGCCGCGATAAAAGAAAGAATAGCAATAACGGCCGCGGCTCCCGCGCGAATAGAGGCGGTAACCGCGATAATCTGATCTATAACCGGAGCCCGGTTAAAAAAGTCCACGGTTTCAATAAGCGAGGCGAACGAAGCCGTGCCCAGGTACTCTGCAATGGCCGCGAAGTTTTCCGGGTTTTTTGCTTTAATGTTTAACGAGGCTAAAAACGGGTTTTGGCCCACGGCTTCCAAAGGCTCCAGCAGCACCCGGTCTTGCTGGTGTGTTTGCACGAAGCGCTCAAACGCCTGCTCTTTGGAAACATATTCCACCGACTGCACGTCTTGGCGCTGTGCCAGCAACTGGCGCACCTGGGAAATGTCTTCTTCCGTGGCGGTTTCCGTAAAGTATGCTGAAATGTCCACGCTGTTTTCCAGCTCTTCCACGATAAACGAACTCATATTATGGAAAATATATAACGAACTTACCACGAACAAAGCAATCGTCATTACGATTAAGGCGGCTCCCGTGGAGCTTCGGTCGCGCAAAAACTTTTCCCATCCAGACTTCACGATTCGTTTTACAGAAAGGGATGTGGGCATACTTACAATACAAACTTACCGTGGGGATCGTCCCGCGTTATGCGCCCGTCCACCAGCGTAAGCACGCGCTTTTTTAGGCGGTTTACGATTTCCCGGTCGTGCGTGGCCAGCAGTACCGTGGTCCCCAGTTCATTAATTTTTAACAGCAGGTCGACGATTTCCCGTGAATGGTACGGGTCTAAATTTCCGGTGGGCTCGTCTGCCACGATAACCAGCGGCCGGTGGATTAAGGCGCGGGCTATGGCTACCCGTTGTTTTTCCCCGCCGGAAAGCTGCCAGGGATAATGGTTCGAACGCTCCGCCAGGCCCACAATGTCCAATACTTCCGCAACATCCCTCGCAATGGTTTGCTCGTCCAAACCCATAACTTCCATAACGTAGGCCACGTTTGCAAACGCTGTTTTGGAATCCAGCAGTTTGTAATCCTGGAACACCATGCCCATGCTGCGCCGGAGCTCGGGCAAATGAGAAGAACGAATTTCATGCACTGCTATGTCGTCAAAAAATATTTCCCCCTGCGTGGGCTTTTCTTCGCCCAGCAGCAGTTTTAACAAGGTGGTTTTGCCGGCTCCCGATTTGCCCACCAAAGAAACAAATTCTCCTTTGCCCATAAAAAAACTTATATCGCGCAAGGCAATACTTTTATCGGGATAAATTTTCGTAACGTCTGCGTAATGAATCATTTTTCCACCTATAGTCGAAGGGCAGCTTCAATAAACTTATCAAGGTCCCCGTCCAGCACTGCCTGGGCGTTGCGCGTTTCCACGTTTGTGCGCACGTCTTTTACCAGTTTATAAGGCTGCAGCACGTATGAGCGAATTTGACTCCCCCATTCAATGGCCGCTTTGAGCCCTTTTACCCTTGCCACTTCCTTTTGGCGTTCCTGCTCTTGTTTTTGGTATAGCCTGGAGGCCAGTATCTGCAATGCTTTTTCTTTGTTTTGCTGCTGGGACCGCTGCGCTTGCGAAGTAACAACAATACCAGAGGGCTTATGTGTTACGCGAACCGCGGTTTCCCGTTTGTTTACGTTTTGCCCGCCCGGGCCGGACGAGCGAAAAAAATCAATTTCCAAATCATCCGGCTTAATTTCCACTTCTTTTTCTTCTTTCAGGTTAATCTCCGGAGTTACTTCTACGGCGGCAAACGAAGTATGCCGCAAGCTTTTGGCTGAAAAGGGAGACAGCCGCACCAACCGGTGGATGCCGGTTTCCCGTTTCAACAAGCCAAACGCGTATAGACCCCGCACCTCCAAAGAAACTTGCTTGGTGCCTATTCTTCCCTCGTCGCCCACTTCTCCAAACGACTGGTGCGCAATTTCCGTTTTCCACCCTTTTTTTTCACAGTAGCGTTCGTACATGCGCAACAGCATAGTGGCCCAATCCTGGGCATCTTGCCCGCCCGCCCCAGCGGTAATTTGTAGTATGGCGTTTGCCCGTTCGTATTTGCCGGAAAGAAACGCGCGCAATTCAAATTTCTCAATTCTTTTTTGCACATCGTCCAAAAGTTCCGGCAATTCTTTGGCGTCCTTAAAATCGTTTTGGAGCCGTTCAAACTCTTGCGCTTCTTCCCGCAAATCCGCCAGTTCTTTCGACAGTTTTCCCGATGTTTCCACGTCCTGCCAAAATTCCGGCTTTGCAGATTCCCTTTGCAATGAGGCTATTTTGTCTTTCTTTCCCGCCAAGTCAAAGGCAGTCCGCCAAATAGCGGAGTTTGCCTTCTAACTCTTCTGCTTGTGTCTGCGTTTCTGCCATACATACCATTATACAGAAACCTCACAAAAACTCAATTTTATGAAAAGCCCTCTGGTGAAACGCTCACCAAAGGGAATATTGCTTGAGCCGATCGAGAATTTGATCCCGACACTCTTGCAAAGAAAGTTGCCCTGTATTCAAAATAAGATCGGCATACCGCTTGGTTGGCTCGATAAACTCATGATGTGCTGGAAGGAGGATTTTCTCGGTGTATCGAGGCCTTTTAAATTTTGTTCTTCGTTCCATGCGCACCTCGTCGCTCGCATCAACAAATATCTTAAAGTCGAGTAATTCTCGAACAACCGGGTTATGAAAGAGTAAGTACCCCTCCACAATTACAATTTCCGCTGGGCTAAAAGTTACTGCCCTCGCTCGACCCCGTAAGGTCTGCTGTTCTCGTTGTCGGATAACTACCGTTTCTCCTCTTTTTAACTTACGAAGATTAGTAAGAAAATCCTGCCAGTTAATGGATTCTGGATGGTCCCAGTTTCTCATTCTTTCTGTTATAGGAAGGTTGTGTTTGGACTTTTGATGATTATCAAAGTTATACACGCAAGCTCGATCGCCAAAATATCCTTGTAGAAGATCGGCCAACGTAGTCTTTCCAGAACCCGACCCTCCAGCTATCCCGATTAAAAAAGAACTCATAACTCTATGCTCCTTTAAAGAATTGAAGTATTCCTATCTTAAACGAAATTACTCACAAAATCAACAAGTAGAACTATAGAACGTTCTATGGTTCTGATGTCGCTAATGACAGCAACCGCGTTTATTAACGACACAGGTACCTGGGTCATGCGATCGCGGTTTCCAGGTACCTCAATGTAATAAACTTTGGACGGCCGTCACGATTGCATTACAACCCTACTGCGGGATTAAGGCGCGCGTTGTAAGCTGCCCGATCGAACACAAAGGGCAAGAGGGCTTGCTGGGTATACCAGTTGGTGGGCGCCCACACAAGAAATCCCGAAAAGTTTTGGCCCAGCGCGTCTGCGGCTGCCTGGATTTGCGCCTGCACCATAAGGCTGTCGTAATCCGCGCCCAGGTCAAAATCCTGCAGCCACGGCCGCAGTTTTGCGAATGTTTGGTTTGGGTTAGCCAGCTGCAGCGCGTCCAAGCGCGATTGCGCCGCTTGCATGGAAAAATGCACTACCTCGTAAGGGTGTTCTGCCGGGTTCGCGTACCCGTTGTACCCGTTCGCGTAATGGGAAGGGTACACCATGGGATACACATAATCAAAATGCCAGTACGCGTCTTCGATAACCTGGCCAATGCCCAGGTCGTCGCGGCTGGACGTGGACAACCCAAACAAGTCGGCGGAAATGGTAATGCCCCGCAGGTTCTGCTCTAAGTACGCGAAAAATTCTTTCATTGTTTCCCTTCTTGTTTTGGTCCCGTCGGCAGACGGAAAAGTCATGTCTTTCAAATCGCCGTCTGAAGGAAAACGAATGTAGTCAAAGTTAATTTCGTCAAACCCGCGCGCGGCGGCGTCTTGGGCGATAGCCACGGTATAATTCCACGCTTCTTTGGCGGAAGGATCTATCCAGGACAATCCCTTATAGTCTTTCCAAATGCCCTGCCCTTGCTTGCTTTGCACCGCCAAATCCGGCCTGGCGTTTGCCAGCACCGGATCCTGGAATACCGTAACCCGTGCTATTACGTATATTCCCGCGTCGTGCAGCCTGCGCACGGTGGATGCCATATTCCAAATTTTTATGTTTTCTCCGTTGTATAGCTCTACCTCCGGCACGGCGGTGTCATACGCCAGCTCACCTGAAAAATCTTTAATGTCAATAACAACCGCGTTTACTTCGGTTGTTTTCGCAAGGTCTATTACATAATTAATTCTGGTTGCCGACCCCCCGGACCAACTGGTAAGATATACTGCTTTAATGGTTTCTGGCGGATTTGCCAGCTGGCCTTGCGGCGTAAGCTGTACCTTGGGAAGCTCGATGGGAACCGGAGGAGACGGTAGCGGTTCTGGGGCCGGCTCTTCTTCCTGCTCCTGGTTTTGCGTTTCCTGGGGTTGTTCGTTTTCTCCTGCTACTGGAACACTTGCAGGAGGTTGAGGTGCCCCCTGGGTAACCATAAGCATCCCATAGCCAATGAGGATTTCTGCCACAAGAAGAAGCGATAATATCAGAAAGTTTGATTTGGTCACACAGCGCGGTTAAAACTGATGAGCCTCTTGCCAGAATCGAACTGGCGTCTATGGTTTACGAAACCATTGCTCTACCACTAAGCTAAAGAGGCGGAGCGGGTGACGAGAATCGAACTCGCGTATCTTGCTTGGGAAGCAAGCACACTACCACTGTGTTACACCCGCGCTTACCACGTCCACGGCTTCCACCATGTTCTTTGCTGTTCCGCTTTTGATCCAGCCTGACCGGATGTTTCCTTGGGCGGCAGTACGGTTATTACCTGCTCGCCTTCTTTTTTGTATAGTCCCTGTTCGCGCAGCAATTTTTCCTGATACTCTTCTGTTTGGGTATTCGCGACTCCTTCTTGCAATTCTTCCTGCTGGACAGACAGCTCAATTGCTTTTGTTTGCAGGGTCGCCAACTGGTTTTCCAAACCCGCACGCTTTTGCCCTATGGTAATGTTTTGGTACAGGAAAAATCCAACAATGCCAAAGAATATAAATCCGAATACTACGGCCGCGGCCGTATTTTCTATAATGGATTTTTTCCTTTTGCTAAATTTGGAAAACTTTGCTACCATATTCTAATACCAAAAATTCTTCTATGAAAGTAAAATCGAAACAAATTATACGCGGATTCTGGATTCTTATCGTTTCCCTTATCATCCTCTCTATGTTCGGCTTTCTCCTGGCCCCCTTATTCGGCGGCACCGGCTTTTTCTAGCCAGTACAGGCATTATAGCCATTCTCCTTCATATTTTCAACTACGGAAGACGTCCAAAAAGACCTTGGAGGGAATGCGCACGCGGCCTTTTGCGGCCAATTCTTTTTTGCCTTTTTTCTGCTTTTCCAACAACTTGCGTTTTCTGGTAACGTCGCCGCCATATAAGGGTGCCGTCACGTCGCGGCGGCTGGCCCGCATGGTTTCCCGCGCGATAACGTCTCCCCCAACCACGGCCTGGATGGGAACCGCGAACTGCTGGGCGGGCAAAAGGTCTTTTAATTTTTTGGCTATCGCGCTTCCGTGCTGATACGCCTTTTCTTTTGCAACAATTTGGGAAAACGCTTCTTCTGCCTGGCCCGCGATATGAATTTCCAGCTTTACCAAATGGGCTTCTCTCCAGTCTGCGATTTGGTAATCCATAGAAGCTAAACCCTGCGTGGCGCTTTTGAGTTTATCGTAAAAATCAATAATAATTTCCCGCAGCGGCGTTTCGTATATAAGCGACAAAGCGGTTTCTGATAAATTATTGGTTTCCAGTAAACTTCCTTCCAGCTGCGCTAACAATTGCACTATCTGGGAATAGTAAGAAACCGGCGTTACAATTTCCAGCCATACCCAGGGTTCTTGTACTGCCTGCACCACATGTTCTTGCGGCCAGTCCACCGCGGTTTTTACCGACATTTGCTTTCCTTTCGTATCCATTACGCGAAATTCCACGGAAGGACGGGAAATAACAAGCGGCACCCGGTATTCCCGCTGTAAGCGTTCTGAAATTATTTCAGAATGCAAAACTCCCAAAAACCCGCACCGAAATCCCCTACCCAGGGCTTCGTGCGCTTCGGGCTCGTACTCTAACGCGGGGTCGTTTAGTTTTAATTTCCATATGGCGTCTTTCAGTTCGTCAAAGTCGTTTGGGTCTTGCGGGAAAAAACTTACAAACACCACCGGCTTTGAGGGCTTATACCCCGCGAGTTGTTCCACGCCCCTGGTGGTATCGTGCGTAACCGTATCGCCAATGCGCACCACGCCCGCTTCTTTTAACCCGGTTGCCAGATACCCAATTTGGCCGGCGCGTAATTCGGTATCGGCAACTTCTTTTGGGTTAAAGTGCCCCACTTCCTTTGCCGTAGCTTTTGTTTTTGAAGCCTGCAAAAAAATGGGTTCGTTTGTTGTTACCACGCCTTCCACAACGCGGATATGCGCCACCACCCCTTTAAACGCGTCGAAATGCGAATCAAACACCAACGCGCGCAAGGGCTTTTCTGTTTCCTGTTTAGCCGCGGGAACTTTAAAAACCACGGCTCCCAGCAACTCATCCACCCCCTGCCCGGTTTTCGCGGAAATGTTGTATATATCGGTTTCCGGAATGCCCAGCAATTCGGCGATAGATTTACGTATTTCTTCTATTCTGGCCGAAGGCAAATCAATTTTATTTAACGCGGGAATTATAGTAAGCCCTTGCTCTTTTGCCAGTTTCAGGTTTGCAAGCGTTTGGGCTTGCACCCCCTTGGTCGCGTCCACCAGCAAAATAGCTCCTTCCACCGCGGCTAAAGAACGTGACACTTCGTAGCCAAAATCCGCGTGCCCCGGCGTGTCAATAAGGTTTAATTGGTATTCTGTTCCATTTAGCTCATAACGCAGCCGAATGGGCTGCATCTTGATTGTGATTCCTTTTTCCCGCTCCAAATCCATCTGGTCCAAAAATTGCTCTTTCATTTGGCGTTTCTCTATAGCGCCCGTTAATTCCAAAAACCTGTCCGCCAGCGTGGACTTTCCGTGGTCTATGTGAGCTATTATAACGAAGTTTCTTATGTTATTTTCCATAAATTTTTATCCAAGTTTGGGCACATGTCTTAGGCACCCACATATGGCGGGTTGATTAGTTTGTAATTCGCAAGGAATTCGTTGGGCGTCTTGCCGTTCAGCCCGCAGTGTTCCAGGTCATTGTAGTACATATTCCA
>Ga0214471_10000209_pt1 | contig 53853 bp, 80 predicted proteins | sample RVTome_5_FD_207665 | JGI IMG/M metagenome (GOLD analysis project Ga0214471, IMG submission 207665) | Soil microbial communities from uranium-contaminated site in the Upper Colorado River Basin, Wyoming, United States - RVT142D155 | ecosystem: Environmental > Terrestrial > Soil > Contaminated >... | reverse complement strand
CGGCCCCGCGAAGGTTGGCCCCGCTAAGGTCGGCCACGCTAAGGTTGGCCACACTAAGGTTGGCCTCGCTAAGGTCGGCCCCGCTAAGGTCGGCCACGCTAAGGTCGGCCTCGCTAAGGTTGGCCCCGCGAAGGTTGGCCCCGCGAAGGTTGGCCCGGTAAAGGTCGGCCTCGCTAAGGTCGGCCTCGCTAAGGTCGGCCCCGCTAAGGTCGGCCACGCGAAGGTTGGCCCCGCGAAGGTCGGCTAATGCCGGATTATCCAGAATGACAATTCCTGATTTGTTTTTGATCTGCATTATACGTTCTCCCTTGCTATCGCTTTGCCGGCGAGTGTCGCCATTACCTCAATGACTTGCTGGAAAAGCAGCGACGCTCCGCCTTCGCTTTCTTCCACCGCCACGAGCTTGCGAAACACATCCCAGTACTCGCCGTCATTGGGGCAGCCATAGCTGGTGTTGCGATAGGCGTACGTCTTACCGATAGCCGCCTTGAGTTTGGGTAAGACTTCAGCCTGAAAGGTTTCGTCTTCGATGCGCCGCTTCTCGGCTTGAAGCTCGCGCATCTGTTCGGCGATCTGTTGTTCTCTCGTCATCGCGTCGGGTCATCCTCCGGCCAGTCAATCAACTGCTGCAAAACCTCCGCCAGCGCATCATTAGTCGTTGTACGCCTCCACGATCAGAGCGCGAATCTCCCCCTTCGCGGCGTCGATATCAAGCCGCTTCAGGGTCGGGTAAAAGTGCGCGTCCATCCCGGTCATGCCGTCATCGTCGCCGTGCTCTCGAAAGTTCCGGCACAGCGCCCGGACGATCTTCTTGGCCCAGTCGCGCTGGCCTTCATTCATCTCGTCTACCGACATCCGGCCGCCCGTCCCAGCTAGACGCATCGCGTCATCCTGCTTGACTCGCGCCTCAACGCCACCGAACAACGTCCACGGCTCGAAGATCCCAGCGTTTGTACCCCAGCCAGTTCGCACAATCTTGATGAGATATTCGTACTCAGTGTCCGCGTAGGCGCGGGGCTGGCCCGCCTGTAGCTCTATGACTTCGTAGCGCGTCTTTGTCATGCCTGGACTCCCTTCGGCTTGTTGCGGGCTGCCCTTCGGCCGCCCCGGCCCGATTTCCTCTTGCGCTTTTGCACCAGCAGAGAAAGCCCTTCGCAGCCGGTTTTCGAGGTAGATCCCCCGGGCTGTGCCGTGACAACAGGAGCGCCCCTCGCCAGAGTCCAGCCATTTGTCAATAGCAATCGCCAGCGGGTGGCGCGAGACGGGCTTGGAGTCCTTATTTTTGTCCACCGCTGACCACCTTCCCCGGCCTGCCGCGCCCGCGCTTGCCGTTGGGCGCCGCTTTCTTCATCAAGTATTCGCCAATCGTAGGCTTCGCCTTGGGCGGCCTGCCGCGCCGGGGCCCGAGCAGGTTCAACAGCGCCGTCTCGACGGCCTGGAGCCGCGTAATCTCGTCGCGGACTTGAGCTAGTGTTTGGATTCTGTCCATGGTTCCCTCGCTTTAGTGGTGCCCGCCCCGCTGGGTTACCTCGTCACGGGGCGGGCTGTTGACTCAGGCTCTACTGGATAAGCGGTTACTCCATAGGCACGCTCCCTTCAACCGGCTGCAATTCCTGGCGCATCCTGGCGAGCACGGCGGCGCGCTTGTGCACCGGGATCTGGTTGGACTTCTCGTAGCTCAGGCCGCCCAGCACGCGGTAGTATTCCGCCTCGCCGTGCTGCTCTTTGAGTTCCTGAAACTTGTCGAGGTAGGCGTACTTGCCGGTTTGCTGCCGGGGCTTGGGCTCCGACTTGCGCTTAGCGGGGTCGGGGTTCGCGTCGGACTGCTCATCGCCCGCTGCGACCACGGCGGCGGCGATGGCCTTGAATAGATCGCGGGCCGCTTGCTGGTCGTCAAGCATCACCGGGTCCCACTTGAGGGCTTCATGGATATCCGAAAGCCTGCGGCCAGCTTCCCCTTGGCCGACCAACCCCTCTAGCCGAGCTACCTCTCGATTGATCGCCTCCGCCGCCTTCTTCTTGTCGTAGCCCTTCGAGCCCTCGCCGACCTTCGCGGCCACGCGCTCGATCGAGCGCAGCCGGGCCGCGTTGACGCGCTGGCCCTGATCGGTCTCGGCCTCGGGGTCATCACCGGTTTCGATGAGTAGGGTATTGCAGAGTATGTACTTTACTGCTCCAGTTATAGCCTTCCAAATGCCCTTCGCTTCGCCATCAATTCCTTGCCCGGTGAAGCGCTTTACCATGGAGTAGCCCGTATCAACATCAACAAACTCAAACTCCATGCCTACTTGCGTGATCCACTGCGGCTTGCCTTTGCCGGTTGGCGGACCTTCGCGGTCTTGAACGTCAACGATAGCAACCATGAACAAAATGCGGTGCTCAACAAATGCCCCGTGGATAGCAGCCTTAATGGCGGCCTCGGAGGCATACCTGTAACCGTGGAATTCATTCTTGGCGTCTTTTTTGACGTACGCCACTTGGCTCATGACGGCGTGCAGTTTAACGCACAGCGCAGCGCGGTCTTTGTTGTTTTCTTCGCTCATAGTTCCTTGGCCTTTCGAGCAGCGACCCACGCCCGCTTAACTGTTATCCTGCACTCGCAACAGTACGCGCCAAGCCCAGCCGCCTGAGTCTTATCGCGACCATATTGAGTAATCGGCTTAACCGCTTTACACCGGCAGCAGATCTTTTCCGTGTTCGGATTGCCGCCAGCGCGCACTTCCGCCGATGCCACCGCCAGGCCGAGCACCCGATCCAGCCCAGCAGCGCCCCGGCTGCGAAACTGGCGATGGCCGCAGTCAGTCCCACGACAACCCTCGCTCGTGCATCGCACGATCCAGCATCGCCGTGCTGCGCTCGATGCAGATCAGCTCGGCATCGACGTACTCGCGGACCTGCGCGGCGTGCTCGATGTAAATCTCCAGCAGCGCCTCGATCAGCAGCGGGCACGCCCTCGCGCGCAGGTACTGCCTGAGCAGCCGCTCGTACTGGTCGGCCTTTAGGCGGTACTGCTCTTCGGTTACGGGTGTGTCGTCGCTCATGCCGACAGCTCCTTGTCCTTCCACTTGACGAACTGGCGAATATTGCGGGCTTCCTGCTTGCGTGTGGTGGAGTCGCCCAGGTAGACATTGGGAGCCCATGGGCGAAAGGATTCGGGGGAAAACAGGGCAAGGGATTCGCCAGCGTTCACCGCAAAGAAAATCTGCGCCGAACAAAACGTTCTATTGCTCGCCCCCACCAGCGGCTCGTTTCGTAGCACGGCTTCCGTTCCAAGGAACCGCCATTGACGCGGAAACACGACCGGGCATTCCCCTAAGCCGCAGCCATGCGTGCCACATTTTGACGGCCCCGGGCTGTCGTAGAGGCCGTCTTCGTAGCAGTTCGTATTGATAACCGAGAAGTCGAACTTCTTGTGCCCCAGATTGCCCTTCTCCAGGTGCGCGGCCAGCTTCAAAAGCCGCCGCCTGCCAACGCTCCATGTCGTCATGCCGCCCTCGCTTTCAGTAACTCTTCCCGCACGGCCTCAACCTCATCGCCCCGCAACAGCGCCACCATGACGCGCTCCAAGCGGTCGAGGCGCAGCAGCGTGCAGCGCTTGCACATCTCAGCGTCCAAATCCCACCAGCAGCGTTGGTGGTATTCCATGCCACAGCGGCACTGAATCGTGTCGCGGCGCTCCACCGGATCGGCGCAGCCTTCGCAGTAGACCGTTACGGACAGGTCGGGCTCGGAGGCCAGGGGGAGAAGTAAGGCGTTCATTTTTCACCCTCTGGCGTTTTCTTGTCGCCCTCTAATTTTTCGCGGATTTTCCCCATATCAAAACTCAACAAGCCATCGCCCAAATCAGTGCGTGCTTCCGGGAACATGGCGCTAAGCCTGCACCCCCGGTGGTGAAAATCCCACACCAGAAATGTTCAGGACACCAGCAGAGATCGCAACCGCCTTGGCACTGCACCATCGCCGCCGCCTCGCGCTCCGCCGAGCACCCGGGGTGCTGACAGGCCACAATCCAGTGGCCCTCGTCGAGGTTGGGAGGACCGTAGAGGAGTAGGCTCATCGCACCCCCGCAAACAGCGCCGCCACGCTGACCGTCTCGGCCTCATCCAGGGTGTGCTGGGCACGGCGACGCATCTCCGCGAGAACCATGGCGACCACGATGCGCTGGCGGATTTCGTCGTACTCCAAGACAGAAGGCGGGTACACCCCCTTTACTAGCAACCGATACGCAACGCTGGCGGTGGCTGCTTCGCCGACGCCCCAGCCAATCACGCGGGCCGCAAAGCAGTAACCGGAGCAGTAGGGCATCTCACCCGCCCGCGCCGCCTCAAGCACTTCAATCAGCTTGGCGTCGCTAGCGTTGGCCAGTGCGGCTCGAATCACGGATTTCGCTTCCTTGAACGTCATCGCATAACCTCCAGCAACAAACAGAAACAGCCCAGGGCAAACGGCAGCAAGGCCAGGGCGGGGGCGCGGCGGAACTTCATGCCCGCCTCCGCTGTACCGCGCCCTGCCAATACTGCGTGCGCCGGTTCCCCCGCAACGCATCGTTGCGGCCCCAGCAGTAGGAGGCCCGCATCAGGCCCAGGATGATGGCGACCATAACGAGTTCGATCATGCGGCCTCCACGTCAACGATCTTGACCTCGCGGGCGATACGGCGGGCCGTCTGCCTGACGCTAGGCAGCCCCCGGCAGCACCGGCCGCCGCAGCCGGTCGGGACGGCGTACTCAATCCCATCGCGCCGCAGGAGCAATACAACCCAGCGCAGGTCGCCATAAGCCAGCGCCGTGATCGGCATGCCCGGCTTGAGTTCTTCCATGCGCTCCGGGCAGGCGCCGCGCTGCCGCGCCCACTCCAGCCAAGCCTCGGTGATGACGGGGGTACGGGTCATAGCTGCGCCTCGATGATGTCGGCGACGCGCCGGAGATTGTTGCGCTTGGAGTCGTTAAGCACCGAGAGCGTGAATCGCCCATTGCCACGCTTCACGGACGGATCTCCGCCCAGGAGCCCAGCCCATTCGAAAACCTCACGAGGAAGGAACTGGCGATTGCCATTGAGGCTTAGCGTGACGCAGCCGGGCTCTTGCTCCCACTCGACATCCTTCTCGTAGGCATACAGGTCGCAGAGCACCCCGAGGCAGCAGAAGCGATCAAATCCCTTGTCGGGTTCACAAAGAGCCCCCTTCGCCTGCGCATACTCGCCGCTCCGTAGAGCCTTCAGCCATTTCCGTTTCACTCGTTTGTTCATGCCGCCGCTCCCTTCGCCAACCCCCGCAGCCGCTCCCCCGCGTCGGCCCACAGCAGCCCGCGCAGGAACGCGACCACGCGCCGCTGGCGCTGGCAGGCGCTCCACTGGTGGGGCGGGGTGTGCCGCAGAGTGGCCTTCTCGATATCCAAACCCCAAAGTAGGGTGTCGCGCTGTTCGGTAGTTAGGGTCATAAAGTTCCTTGCCTTGCCCCGCTCCGCCACGCCTAGCCGTGCTTCGACTCGCGACGGCTCGCTACGACTTGTAAAACTCCGCGATAACCTTCACTTCCGGCAGCAGTTTCCCGCTGGCATTCGCCACCGCGCCCTCGATGCGCTTCACGGTTGCCGCCCGCGCCCCGTGCGCCAGCACCGCCAGTACGCCCTTGCGGGCGTTATGTGCCACGCGATCGTTCTCGGTGAGCGACTCGAAATCCACGGCGTCAATCGTGCGTCCGCTGCGCCGCGCCAACCGCCCGACACGAGCCAGGGCTTGGTCGGCGACGTACGGAATCTCGTGGTTGAGCAACCGCCGCAGGCCCTTGCCGAAGACCACACCAAACACAATCTGGTGCTCGCGCTCGACAACGCGGCGTGCGGACGATAGGTTGGCCCGCGCCCCGTTCTGGACGTTGCGCCCCACGACGGTATTGATCTCCGCGTAGAGGATTTCCTCGCCCGGTGAGACCTTGCGCAGCCGCTCAATGATGAGCTTGGTATCGTGCGCCAGTCCCGGAATTGTGCGGCGCTTTTCGCCTTTTTCGCCTTGCTTAATAATTTCCATTAGTTAAGTCCTTGTCTTGCCTTGCTTTGCCATGCCCGGCCCGGCCTGGCCGGGCACTGCCCCGCCGGGAAACCTTGCCATGCCGAGACCGGACCTGCCAATCGCTGCGTCGCCATGCCCGGCTATGAGAATCAAAATCATTGCGTTATAAAAACCTTGCCTTGCCGTGCCGCGACAGGACCGGCTACGACTAGCCCGGATCGGCCAATCCATGCCGCGCCGTGCCCCTGACCGGACTGGCTCCGCCGTGCCACGGAAAACCGAATCAACTTTCCTTCCAATCAATCCCGACCACCTGGAAAAGCCCGTACGCCCCGCGATTCTGCGGGCGAAACCGCCCGATGCCGATGAACCGGCCAACCGCGTCCAGGTGGTCCTGGAACACATCCTTGGTGATGGTCAAGTCCGCGATGATGAACTTGACATCGGCTTCCCACTTCTCGATGACCGGGAAGCACTTGCGCACCCGCGACCCCGCGCCGGGCTTGCCGTTCGACGGCACCATCACCCACTCGCCGGGGACATCCGCCGCCTTGACCGGCAGCACCACGTCTTCGGGGCACTGCACCGCGCAGGTGAAGACCTTGGTGTAGGTCGCCTGCCCCTTGCCGGGGATCTTGTAGCCGAGGTACTTGGCCGCGTCCACCAGCGCCAGCTTGAAGCCCATGGCGGGCATAAAGACCCGGCCATCCTCGGTCACATGCAGGCGCTCTTTCCAGCAGCGCTTCTCGTGGTCGTCGTAGGGCTCCTGCTTTTTGCGGGGGCTGGTGACGAACCCGCCCTGCGAGTAGCGCGTGATGCTTTTGAGTTTTGCCGATACTTCGATGAAATTTGCCTTCGCCATTGGTTTCCTTTTCCCTTAGATTTGCCTTGCTTCGCCATGCCGTGCCGGGCTACGCCAGAACTAGCGCCGCCCCGCCACTCCGAGCCCCGAAACTCATGCGACCTCCCGCATCAGCTCACGCATTCGATCCTGCCGCTCGTGAACCTCCATCGCCAAGCGCCCGTACTCTGCCAGGGCGCGGTCTTCGGCGGTGGCCAGAGACAGGCCCAACTGCGCGACCAGCCACTCCAGCGGTTCGCACGAGCCGAAAGCCCGGTACCACGGAATCACGATGGCCAGCGGGACGTTCTTGTCTGAGGTCGGCGCGGTGTAGAAGCTGACCTGACGCCGGGGGATGCCAAGTGCATCGCCCACGTCGCCGTAGTCTTTGCCGCTCAGGGCTTCCGCTGCTAACTCCCGCAGTTTCTTGTTGATGACGGCGATATCCGCATCGCGGCCACCTTCAGGTTCGGAGATAGCGTGCCGGGAGGGCATGCCTGATTCACGGTGCGAAAGGGAACCGTGAATGGACGTGTCCGACCCGGCACGCTTCCGTTGAGCCACCGCCGCCCCTGCGGGAACCGGGAACGCCAGGGAAGGTTGTTCCCGGTATTGGGACGAGGCGGGAGCGGCGGCGCTCAACTTTCCCGTTGCCCTCACTTCGCCCCTCCGTTCAAAATCAACTCATGTTCACGCTTCGACAGTTCAGCGGTCAGCGCTTCCAGGATCGGGTTGCTTGTCTTGCGCCCCCAGAAAACATCAGTCACGGTTTGGCGGGCCACTTTGCGCTGGCGGGCAACCGCCGACAGGATGCCCCGGTGATCGCGTAGGATTCGGCGCTTGCGGCGAACGCCCATCGTGGTAATATCTTCCATGGCAGTCTGACGTAACGATACTTCGATATATAGGATAGTCGATATACCGAAAGTCTGTCAAGTCTAAACATCGACCTTTCGACGCATCGAGGCGTAAGTGTCTGAAGAACAAGGGAAAAAAGTTCAAATAGGATTCACCGGAACGGTCACGTACCGTGACGCCCTGCAAGAAGCATCGCGCCTGAGGGGGATCGAAGGTAAGCGCGGCGGCAAGGGGAAGGTGCAGCCATTTCTGGAGCAAGCCGTTGACCTATTCTTGGCGGTATCGCCAAAGCGCTACGCCGCAGGCGACGTGGAGCGGCTCAAGGCTCATGCCGCGAAACTAGCAGGGGAGGAGCCGCCGCCCAGCGCTATAACGACCCCACCCACCCTCGACGCCAGCCCCGAAGAGTTGCGGCTGCTGGAGAAGGTGTTGGCCGTGTACCGCTCCGACGACGAAACCGCCCGCAGTGTCCTGAAACATTTGACACGTTTTCCGAAGTAGTGGCGTCAATTATTTATAAACCGTTCAACAAAGTGGGGGTAGCTATGCTAAATTCTTTGTGCTGCGTCGTCAGGGGGCTGTATGAAGAAGCAGGATTGCCGCAAGGCGGACCGCTTGGCCGGGCTTCATTACCGGCTGCGCATATATCTGGACATATTTCAGGAAGTCAAACGGGCTATTGCCAAAATCGAGGACGAAATAGCCCGCTGCGAACGGTCGGCTGCCGCCTCGCGCTGACCCTGCTCTGCTGCTGGCCGTTGGCCGGGGCGGAGGTCGATACCACGAAGCTGCTGGACTCGTGCCGCTTGGCCACCAAGCCATACGCGGAGCTGGGTGGCCCCGCCCAGGCAATCGACGCCACCTGGTGCCTGGGCTACCTCACCGGCATTGCGAACGTGCTCGAAGCGCTGAAGCGCGCCTGCCCGCCTGATGGGGTAGGCGGCGGCCAGCTTGCGCTCGTGGTCGTGAAGTATCTGGACGACCACCCGGAGCGGCGGCACCTGACCCCGCTGGAGCACGTCGTCCCAGCCCTCACTGACGCCTTCCCCTGCCCGGACAAGCCCTGATGCCGCCCCTACCCGCGCGGCGCATCGCCCTGTGGTGGCTGGTTATCGCGGTGTTGTGCCTGGGCTTGAGCTGGTGCGCGGTTTCTGGTTGACATCGTATGATAATCCGCTTATCATGGAACAATGACATGGGATCAGGTTCGGGAAGAAGCCGCGCAGTTGCTGGAGCAGCGCAGGCTCTGTCAAGGGATGGATGCCGATTTCCGGGTAACGGTAGCGCTTTATTTATCTGGATCTGAGCGCGGCGAGGGTTTGCGTGTCGCAGAAAAGTTGGCGATTACGCCGCAGCACTTGTCCGACATCCGCAATGGGCGGAGATCCTTTACGGACGCCAGGCTTGAGCTGATAGCGGCCAAGGGAGGCCGGGCCAAGGCTGCTGCGGCCAGGGCGAAGGGGAAGGGGAAACAATGAGCCGAACGAGCACCATTCCGCGATACGAAATTCAAATGCTCGTTGGTGGTGTTTGGTGCGGTCTTATCACGTATGACAAAGTAGTTCAACTTTCGCCGCCGCTGTGCTATCGGGCTTTAGGTTCGGCGCATTGCGGTATCGGTTGGACGCCTGCCCAGCCCCCGGCCACGGAGGGGAAGCGATGAGTAAAGCAATGCAATCAGCAGCGGGGCAACTTGCGACACGGCTGCGTGAGTCCAGTAAGCGCGAGGCCGACCTCGACGCAGCCCGCGACGCCATCGTTGACGCAGCCCTGAAGTGCCACGAAGCCAACGGCTGTACCGGCGTTGGCAATATCGACCGCGCCGTTGCTGCCTACCGCAAGCTACTGGATGCCAAATGAATCATCGACTCCACCGATTCCTGTACGCCATAGGCGCATCGACAGTCAGCCCGAAAGATGCTGAGTTGGTGCGTATCGGAGCATCAATCGTAGACGCGGCGCTTGCCCGGTATGACGCCCACGAGCATTACCAGGACGTGCGCAAGCCATGCGAGCAGGCACCCCTTGAAGCCGAAGACCGCCTGCTCGATGCGGAACGCAACCTGCTTGAGACTTGCAGGGCCTACCGCAAGCTGCTGGAATCCTAGCCTAGCTCTCGTCGTCGCAGATACCCGGGAACGGCGACGGGCAGCCAGGCTCGGGACAGCCCACGCACGCCAATCGTTCCCAGTAAGCGTCGTATTCCGACGGCCCTGCCTGCTACACCAGCCATAGCGCCGCTCCAGCGAAGCCCGCCGCCAGCGCGACTCCGAAAAGATTGATGTACTTCATGATCGTGTTCTCCTTGTTGGTTGTGATTGTGCTTCTCCTTGGTTAAGTCCAGCGACTAGCGTTTTGAGAAGTTCCTTGATGTCACTCAAGCCTCCGCCGTTCATGATCTTGGCCGCCTGTTTTTTTGTCTGCCAGATCACGACTCCGACCATCGCCAGTGTCGCTAGCAGCATAAAAAACGAGATAGCCCCGGCAAACAAGGCGCCCCAAAGACGGAATGATCCGCTCATGCCTTCGGCGACGGCCTCAAATCTCACAAGCCCAGACTCCAAAGCCTTCAGGCGCTCATCATGCTGGGCCATGGAGGCTTCCACTTTCACCAGCGTATCGGTCTGGACCTTAACGAGATCGTTAATGCGGTTGGCTTGATTCTGTGAAAACTGATTCAATTCCGCCGTCATCCTGTCCAGCGATCGGCCTTGGTCTTCCAATCGAACGACGCGCTGCGTTGTCGAGTCCTGCTGCGCCTGTGCCTGCCCCTGAGCGTCGGAGATCACAACCGCGCTACAAAGGAGCATGCCGACCTGGAGCGCCTTTATAACCGTGCGCAGCTTGACATCCCCCTCAGCCAGCGCGATCAAGAACACAGTTACGAACGGCGAGAGCCCCACCGCGACGAACAGCCCGATAGCTTGGCCCCCAGTCATTTCGCGGCCACCAGCCGGAAGTCCTCGATGGACTCCATGGCCCCGCGCTCAGCAGCATTCATGAACGATCTCCGCAGCCCGTCGTGGACTCTGGCGATGTGATCCGGGTTCGACTCCCCGTACAGCACGTACCAGTTGGCGGGGGTGAAATGGGTCGGCCGCTGAACTGGCTTCGAATCGTTCGAATCGGCGCTCTTGTCCAATGTTTTCAGTTGGTTAGGATTTCGAACTGTCGGCCGCGAAAATGCCAGTTTCGGCCCCACGATCTGCTGATTCGTCGCCAGCGCGTAGATCGTGGTGAACCCGTTGTCGTCGGGTAGCTGCGTGAAGGCGTCGGGCTCGCCGGCCACCCACTTGACGCCCTGGTCCACCACGGACGGCCCGGCTGCCAGCGCCCCGATCTGCCAGCCCTTGAGGTCTTGGCCAAAGTAGGCCGCCACGATGCCGGTAGCGAAGCCCACGATTCGCAGCCCCCGGCTGACCAACTGCTTGCGCGAGTTGTAGTTCGTTTTCATCGACATCTCGGCCACGCGGATGGGCCGCACGGGCGCGACACCCCCGGCGGTGAGCGTGTCCCAGGCTTGCTCGTACGACATGCCCCGGCAGGCGAATTCGTCCACGGCCTTGAGGGCCACGGCGGGCTGCTTCACGCACTGCGCGTGCGCCAAGCCCGCGAACAGCATCGTAAGCAAAAGCATTCGCATCATTACCTCCTCCTCAATGGCCGCAACGTAAACGCGGGCTGATAGCCCAGGTCTTTGCAGTTACCCCAGCACTTCTTGTTGCTCGACTTGCCGTCGCCGGGGTCACCCTTCGGCCCCTGCGGGCCTCGCGGGCCCGTGGCCCCGGTTTTCCCTGGGGGACCGGCGGGACCTTGCGGCCCTACCGGACCCGCAGGTCCAGACGCTCCGGCGTGGCCCGTAGCGCCGATATCGCCCGCGTCGCCCTTCTCTCCAGGCGTCGTACGGGCCTCGTACTCCATGTGGATCGTCCGCCACTGAACAAACATGCCCTGGAGCATGACCCAGATCGAATCCCCGTCGCGGATCTCGCGCGGCATCTTGGGCGTGATGTTCACCTGAATCATCCGGCCCGGCGTACAGGGTGTCATCACCTGATTCGCGTCGGGGGACGTAGGCGGCGGGCCGAACAGCGGCGGCTGAGCGAGTCGCACGCCGTCAACCTCAGCGGGCATCAGCCGGTCGTGGCTCCAGTCCATCGAAGCGTTCAACTCCAGCGCATCTTCACAGTCGAGGCGGACAAAGAAGCCCTTCAGGTGCCGGAAGTCCGGGGCTACTACGATGTCGCCGGATATGCCGCCCTGAAAAATCACCGTGTCGAACTGCTGTAGCCGCAGCTCGGTGGGCTCGGCTGCCCACAGCGGGGCGATGAGCAGGAGCAGGAGAAAAGCCTTGTGGGTTTTCATGGTCATTCCGCCTTCGCAACCTCATCCAGGTCCACCTTGGGCAGGTTGGGCGCTTTGTCGGCGATCCAGATGCCAAATTTGAAGCCACCATCCACGATGGTTATATGGCCCTCGAAGTGGTACTTGTCATTGAGCCGATCGACAACCGAATCGACCAGGGCTGCGATGCGGTCCTTCGGGCTCAGCCCTTTCTTCAGCCAGTTAAGCAGCCCCATGGGTCGCCTCCCCGTTCGGAAGCGGCGACTTCTTGAGGTAGCCGAACATCGCGATCAGGGCCGAGCCCACGCACACCCGCAGCAGCGCCTCCCAGCCCAACTGGTCAAGCACTTCGGGGGCGACCAGCCAGATCGAGCCCGCATTGGCGACGCCGCCGATGACGGCGACCCCCAGGCCTTTCAGCCATGCTTTCGTTTTTGGTCCCACGGAAATTCCTCCTAGCCTGAGCAGGATGCGCCGCTGCTTGGGCGCTTCCCGCTCAATCGAAAAGATCGTGCCCGGTTCCCCCTGCGGCTCCCGCCGTGGCGGCGGAGCCGCTACCGAGGGTCCACTTCGGGAAACAGATGCGGCGGCACCCAGGGGTGAATCTTGCCGGGCCGCATACCAGCCATGCTGAGCCGCACCTGGTAGCGCGGGATGACCAGATGCGGGATCTCAATCGCCGTCATCACGTCGTTCTCAAACACCGGCAGGGCGCAATCAGGCCAGCGAGCCATCCAGCCGTAGCGGCCCTGGTAGAAGCGGACCTTGCCCATTCCCCAGTCTTCGTACACGCGGTTGGCCGTGTTGACTTGCTCTTGGGTGAAGCCATCCGGCAGCCCCGCGCCTTGGTAGTACTCAAGGTCGGTCAGCCAGCGCTCGCGTCGCGGGTCTCCTACGCCCGGCTCGGGGCCAAAGATGTCCTCGAAACCGGCTGGCAACTTCTTTCCGGTCGGCGTGCTCTTGTCCCAGGGTGTCTCGCCGGTAAACGGGTCCACGCGCCACCACGAACCGTCGGGGGCTTGCTGATACAGCCCTGTCGGGTTGGGCGGCTTCTTCCACATGTCGCCCCAATTTCGGTTGAGGGCGTCTACTTCTGGCTTCGTTAAAGCGGGCATAAATCCTCCTAGAGTTTGTAGAAATCGTGGGCCCCGATCGTCAGCACTTTGGCCTCGGGGGTTGCCCAGTCGGGCAGCTTGCCCGAAACCTTCAGCACGGTCTCGGGGTTCAGGTAATGGTTCGAGCCATTGGCGAAGTCGTGCGGATCGTCGAGCACCATCCACGCCGCACGCACGCACTCTTCCCAGGCCCTGTCGTTTTTGGCGTTGGGGAAGCGCGTCACCTGCGGGTCGCTCTTGTTGAACGCCGAAAACTGCCACGGCTGCAGGATCACGTCGCGGTAGTCGCTGGGCCAGCGCGGATCGTTGACGCGGTTCTCGATGACCTGCGCCACGGCCAGCTTGCCGGGCCACGGTTCGCCGGCCGCCTCGCGGTAGACCGCCAGGGCCAGCACGAAGATGCGGAGCAGGACGTATGGGTCGTCGTAGGTCATCATGGTGCCCCCGCCGTCGTGAATGCCCCGAACCGCTCTTTGACGTAGCTGGTCTTCGTGTCCGAGCCGATGCGATAGGCGTACTTGGTCTCAGGCGTGAGCGCCCCGGTAGTCGCACCGCTAAAGGTCACAGTCTGGGCGGTCGCGGCCGAGGCGTCCGTCTGCTCAACGATCGTGGCTTCGTCGTCAAACGAGCCATCGTAGCCCGAGTCGTACGGCGCAAGCGCGACCGTCAGGCCCACCGTTGAGGGCGCGTCGAAGGTGATCGTGACGGCGTTGTGCGTGGGGGTTACGTCCACGCTGCGGATACGGCCCTGTTCGCGCTCGAGGATGTCGATGTCGGCGCCCTTGCCGTCGTAGGTCGGCGAGATGGGCCGCCAGGTGCCTGTTTGGAATGCTAGATTCAGCCGGTCGGTAAACGAATCAGGGCAGGTGCCGTCCGCGCACTCCGAGGCGCTGCCGACGCACTCCAGCCCCGTGAAGGTCGTCAGTGTCGCGTGGGCTATTGCTTCGGCGCAGGAGATCGTTTCGCTGTCGAGCACTGAGTCGAGCTTCGAATCCGCCGACGTTCCCGAGTTCTCGATCCCCGGAATGATGACGTTGTTTTGGAAGGCCGAAAGACTGTCCGCTGTCGTGCCGCTGATGAACACCTGGTCAAACGCCGCCGACCCTGTCTCTTCGGTGTCGTCGGGAAGCTCGGTCGAGCCGATCAGCCGCCGCACACCGCGATTGCTCGAACCGCCATCGGTGAACGTGTAGATATTGTCTTCGTTTGAGTGCCCTTGGCCGCGCCGGGTCATCCACAAGATCATGGGCCGTGAGCCGCTTTTGATGTGGTAGGTGTTCCGCCGAATGATCGTGTCTTCCTGCGGGCTCCACTGCGCCCAGAATGCGCCGGTCGTGCAGCCGCTGGTGTTGCAGTATTCTTTACTCAACCCGAACGCCAGGTTGTGCTCGACGAGGATGCGCTCGCTCGGGTAGATCGGGCGATAGGGGCCGGGGACATTGTTGTCGCTGAACGTCGCTACGCTGTCGGTGAGCTTGAATGTGTTGCCCCGGATCAGGATGTTCGAGTCCTGCTGGTTGACGCCGGTAATCGCCAAGGTTGCTTGATTCGAGTTGAAGTCCCCCGCGCGGCAGCCCTTGAAAATGTTGCCTGTGATCGCGCACGTCGCGCACGATTTGAGCTCGACGCAGTAAGTGAAAAACTGGTGGGTGCCGCCGTAGTCGGGATGCTGCGGCGAGTAGCGGTCCGCCGCGTGGATGATGTTGCCCTTGAGTGTCAGCGGGTTGCCGGTCTGACGGCCCGCCGTGTCGGCGAAGATGAACGGGTCGATCATGAAATTGTTGTTGACTATTTGAACGTCTTCAGCCCCGCCCATGTAGACCGAGAAGGTATCGGAACCGTCGTCGTCGAGTTCGCGCCGAACCCAGTTGTTCGTAATCGAGATGTCGATGGCGTTGGCGATATTCCAAACCGATCCGAAGTTCCAGCCCTCGGGGAAGTCGATCAATAGCCTGTCGAAGCGGATCGTGTTGTGGTCCTGCCCGAGCAGGATCAACTGGCTGCCGCGCGGCGATGGATAGTCCTCGACGGCGGCCCCCGGCGGCTTCGTGATGCGAAAGTTGAACAGGTCGTAGCCGGTCGCCGTGCCGCTGGTGCCGATGCAGGTATCGCCCCAGCTCGCCGGGGTCGATGGGTCGTGCGTGATGAGCCCGAGCCGGTCGCGGTAGCCGGGGTGCATCATCGTGCCCGCGCCGGGGAGTGTTTCGGGGTCCGCGCCGGTGGTCACCTGGACGCGGCCTTGCGTGAGCGCGGTGAGATTGAAGCACGGGCAGCGCACGCCGGGCGGGATCTCAATACGCTCCGTGGTGCCGCTTGCCTGCGCCGCTGTTCGAGCGTCCCCTAGAATCGTCGTCCAGTTCGAGCACGTACCGTCCGCCGTGTGTATGTTGTCAGCGGCGGGGATGTCGGCGCTCATCGTGTGCGACGGGGCGGCTGGCTCGACGGGTGCGCCTGAGTCGAGAGCGGCCATCACCACGCGCCATTCCTCGCCGGCGGCGCAGCGAATGTTCGAGTGGTTGCGATTCGGGGCGTCGGCAAAGAAAGCGCCATCGGTGTCGTTCTCGTCGCAGAAGGTCGCGTCGTCGCCGCCCGAACAGTCGTCCGAGCACGTGGGGATCGAGGTAAACGTCCCAGCGGAGTTGGTCACACGCGGGCCAATGTAGACCGTGGATTCTGGCGAAAGATCCTGAATGCGGGTCCAGCGCTGGTTACCGTCGTCGCCTTCCCCCAGCGGTTCGCCGATCGGGTAGCGGCGGGTCAACGAGCCCGTCGAGTACCCGTACATCACATCGGCGTCGTAGTCGTCGTAGTCGTCCGCTGTACCACCTGTTAGTAAGCAGCGAAGAGAGAACGAGCGGTCGCCGATGTCGCCGTCCTTCCCCGAGACGGCGTAGCAGTCGGTCAGGTCGGGCGGCCCGGTTTGAGCGGCAGCCGTCGAGACGAATAGGAGCAGGAGAATCAGCAGCATTTATATTTTGGCGGCCCTTTCGCACGCCAAGCCAGAGTACAAGCCACGATCAACATGCATTACGCGAAGCGCGACGGCATCGGCCAATCTCTGCCCCTCTCTGTACACATCGAAGTCCCCCCAGGTGTTGTTGCGCTTGGCATGGGCCAGAGCGGCTTGTGCAGCAGAGACGGCGACAATCGAAATATCGTGGCGACCGTCAACGAATACCTTCCAAGTAGGCGGCTTGACGTACATCAAAACTCCCGGTCGTTCTGCGGCCACGGGTCGCAGGCGTCGTCCTTGTCGCCCCAATCGGCCAACAGGCGGTCGTCAAAGATCGAATCAGCCGGAAACACGTCGGCGAAGTCGGCGGCGCAGTCGGTGTCGGTGATGGCGGCGGCGGGCTCGGACGCCGTGATCGTCACGTTCGGCGGTAGCGTCACGTTCGGCGGTAGCGTGACAGACTGGAAGGACTGCCGGTAGCCGTGGTGCGTGCAGCCCGAGAGCGCTATAATGGCGAGCGTGAGCAAAGCGAGCGCCAGTAAATTAGATTTGCAAATCATGCGGCTTGTCATACTGATTAGCGTCTTCTACTTCGGCTCTTTCTTGGCCCTTGACGCTCCAGCTTGGGCGGCTTTCTGCGCCGCGATAGCTCTCGTCTCTAGCTTCGCCCTCGGTTTAATCACGGACGCCCCCCCGAGTGCAACGAAGCAAAACAATCATCGCTAGGCGCTTCCCCGAACAACTGAATACCGGTCACCCGCGCATCAAGATCGTTGGCCGCGTTCCCCAAGGTCCCGCCCATCAACGTATAGGTGGAGTCATCCTTCGGCGTTCCAGTCTGGTCCGCGTTGAGGTTGGTTGTGACTGGCGAACCGTTGATGTAGATGGTCACAGAGCAAGCCATCGTGGCGCAGCCCGACGCCTTAAACCCGACGTGCGTGTAGGTGCTCAGCCCGACGAACGGGTCCCAGACGTTATCGTTGGTGGCCCAGTTTTCGTTCTGGTCCGATGTATTGCGGACAGTGAATGCCAGCCGCCCGGTTGATGCGATCGTAGATTGAAACTGCCAGCCAAGATTTGAGGCTCCCACTTCCCCTTTAATGAGAAAGGTGGCCGTCTGCCCCGTGGTCGCTTCGTAGACATCTTGCCGCACCCACATGGACGCGCCGAACCCAGCCCCAGCGGCAAGGTTATCGACGCCCGTGCCCAGCCGGAAATCATCGTTGGTGCCGTCCATGTCCAGCACGTAGGTGCTCGACATCGCCGGGTCTTCTTGAATGGTTGTGCCGGTCAGGGTCGCGGTGCCCGAGCCGTCCGAGCCGTCCCAGGTGGCCGAGCCCGAGCCGACCGTCATTTCGAGCAACGGCGTGGGGCAGGGGTCGCCGCCGGACGGCCCCACTGAGCCCATCGGGATCGACTGGCCGTAGAGGCCAACAGCGCAAAGCAGCAGTGCCAGGATTCGCATCTACGGCGCCCTCAAGACCATCCAGTTGATAGTGATCGCGCCGGGGGTGATCGCGCCGGCTGTTTGATTGCAGACCGAAAAGTTTGCCGTGTCCGCCGTGGGGTAAACCCAGATGTAGAGCGTGCCGTCCGTGTCAGGCACGTAGCCGGTTACCCCGATCGGCGTGCCGTTGACCGTCGCTAGAATGACATCGGTGGTCAGGGCGCCGGTCGCCGTTGCAGTCGAAACGTCGCACGCCTCGGACGCAATCTCGTCGGTGTCCAGCGCTTCAGCCCCGGAGGCCACGAGCACTGGCAGGGAGGCCGAGCCATCGCCCACCACGACGGAGTTGAATGTCACATCGACAGCCGAGCAGTCCAGGTCCGGGTCGCTGAACGTGCAGGGGATGGCGCCGGTCGGTCCGCTTGGCCCGCTGGGTCCGCTCGGGCCCGACGGCCCCGTGGCCCCGGCGCCACCGCCCGCGCCGCCGATGATGCCCTGGGAGTAGACATCCACCGCGACGATAGCCAGCCCCGCCAAAACTCCGATTGCGATGTATCGCTTCATCTGCTATCCTCTCCGTCGCCTATGTCCGACCCCCGCGTCATCGAACTGATCGAAGCCGCCCTCAACGAGATTCAGGCTCACGCCCAAGACCCCGACTCCGAGCGCTACCGCAAAGCCCGTGAACGCTACGAGCAAGCGGTGAGGGATGCTACGCCGTTGGTTGCCCAATTTGACCTTCCTGATAACCGGCAGCGATGATATAGCCATGACGCGACGACAATCCGTGATCGCTGCTTTAATGGCCTTTGTTGCTCCGTATAAACTGGACAGGGCGCTCGCCCAGACAGAGCACGCGGCCTTCGCCGTGGTGTTGCCGGAATACGTTGATTTCCCACCTCGTAAGCCATGCCCCCCGGCGGTTGACCGCAACCACATCTGCATCGAACCAACACCGCCGATGTACGCGCTCGTTGTCAGGCATAAGGACCGCATCGTGCGACTGACGGCTGAGCAGATCATGGATGCACTGGAAGGCAAAGACTGAAACTGCTTCATCTGATCCTCCAGTTCCCTTGGGGCCGTTGTGGGAGTAGCGGCCTCATTGCTCTCATGGCAGCGCCTCGAATACGTAGGGTGCGATCTTAAGGCCTGGACGTTGGGCGATGATGGCGAGGGCGTTTTGCTCCAAGTCGCGGCGATCGGCAGGACAAGAGCGGCAATAAGTAGATAGCGAATCATTCCGGTTGATTGATAACACCCAGCGAACGAGCCCAAAGGTTCGTCCCGTCCGATACAAAATCCTGCACGCTGCAAGAGTCGGGGTCGGTTCCCACCGTCATTGCGCCTTTGACGTTCGTCGGCCATGCGAACGTGTAACTCCCCGTGCCGTCTGTGCAGATGCGGAACGTGTAGAGTCGTCCATCGACCAGGTTGATAATCGTGGACGATGTGACCTCGCCCTCTAGTTCGATGTGGATGATATTCCCAGCGCCGCCGTCGAACTCGGGCGTGGCGCTGAAAGTTGTGGTGTTGGACTTGAGGTTGACCGGCCCGCCGAAGCTCACCTTACCCGTGCCGGTGTTGATGGCGAAGTGGGAGTTGGTGACATTGGCCAGGTCAATGGATCTCCAGTCAGCAGCGGCAGTCAGGTTTGGGTTGACATAGAGTCCACGAGTGATGCCGTTTGCGCCGCCGGTTTGGTTAATAGTTGCGGCCGACACCAGATCGGTATATGTAGCGGTCCCTGAGGTTGGAGCGAACGTTTGCTGTAGATACACAAAATCGTAAGAACCGGAGGTCTTCGTAATGCTGCCGGTGCCATTGTAGAGATAAGCAAACGTAGTGCCAGAGTTTACAAATTGGACCCCAATCGTCCCGCCCGAATACGTCCAGGTAGACCCTCGCGTCGAGGCTATAACGCCTCCACTACTATTTTGCCACTCCTGCATAGGCGTGCCCCCCTGCCCCGCGCCTGCCTTCACAATCAGCTGCGTCACCCCCGTCGTCGGCGTTGCATCCTGAATCGTAAACACCCCGTTCGCAAACGTTATCGTCACGTCGTTGAATTGCAGGGTGTTGTCGGCGGGGTGAGTGAGGGCGCCGGTTTGGCACGGCCCCACCTCATTCGTATCGGAGTAGCAGGGGATATCGTTGGCTGCGCCGTTGGTGATCGTGCCGGAGCCGGAGCCGCCGCCTCCGCCGCCGATGATGCCTTGGCCCACCAGGCTCATCCACGATGCGAGCATCAGCACCGTGAGAACAGCAACCGGGCCGCCGTGCTTACGTAACATCACCGCACCCTTTGCGCCACGACCTGCAGCGTCGCCGCGTCGGTGGCGGTCTGCACGGTGCCGAGCGCCTGCCCGTAGGGCATCTCGCGCCGTAGCGTGCCGATCTGGAAGCCCTGCCCCGATGGCACTTCGGCGCAAGCGCCGCCTTGCGGCGGGCAGTAGGTGAACACCTGCGCGTCGCCCGCGTTGAGCGTGATCTGGATGAAGTTCGCCCCGTGGAGCGGGTTCGAGAACGCAACGGCAGTCGAGTTCTGGACCGCGACGTTTGCGATGGCGGACTCGCGGCCGAGGTCAATCGAGGACTGGGCTTCAACGGATTGGCCCCAGAGGACGACGAAAACGACGGCGCCCGTAATGAGGCCAACCATGAGGCCGCCGTAAAGGAACGGCCATTCCTTAGCCAGCCACAACCGAATAGTTCTCATTGAAATTCTCAAGATATTCCTCCTCGTCGCGCTCGAAGTTTTGCATCTCGTCCTGCGCGTAGGGAAAATGCCAGCCAAAATCGGGGTGCGGGCCCATGGCGAGCGCGCTCAGCAAGTCGTAGTCGTGACCGGGGACCGAGTAGGGGTAGGTCCGCAGCATGTTGTCGAAGATTTCGAACCCCTCGCGCACGCTGAATGTGCCGCAGCCGTCGCGGCCCTCGACAATCGGGATGAAGTAGTCGCGGAAGCGGACTTCCAGCGGCTTGTTGTTGGTGGGAACCGCCACAATCGAGCGCAGCGGGCGGTGTTTGGATTTGCGGAATTCCTCGCTCTGCTGCTCGCGCTTGAGGTATACCGCCCACATGTTTTGCGAGCCGACGTCTTCATAGCCGAACTTGAGAACGTCCCAGCGGTCGTTGAACTCGAAGATTTTATCGGCGACCTTGGTCTGGGACACCTTCTTTTGCCAGCCTTCGAGCAGGAACACGTGCTTGTCGTGGGTGAGCCCCACCACCGCCAGCGCCGGCGCGGACTTTGAGCGCGTGGCAGGCTTGGCGTTGTTAGGGTCAAGCAGCATATAGCGGTTCATCGTCTCGGGGTGGTGAACCGCGCCGCAGCTGCAGCAGCATTCCATGCGGGCGTTGACCGTGTAGCGGTGGATGTGGCCCGCCTCGACTTCGCTCTCGCCGGGCGGCTTGGGGAGGTTCAAATATTGCGCATAAAACTCATCCTCTTTCATGCGCGCCTTTTTATCGAGGATGGTTTTGAGCGGGTACATCTCGGGCCAGGCCGGAATCCAGCGGCCCTCGTCGTCGTAGAGGATCTGGTCGTTTTCGTCGAGCAGGATGATGGCGCGCTTGTAGAAGTGCCAGAACGGCTTGCCTTCCGAGTCCGTCTCCTCGCGCGCCTTGGCGTTCAAGTCGTTGAAGCCCCAGCGATTGGCAATCATGAAGTGCCAGGTGCGGCCGCCCGGCTGCTCAACGCCCACCAGGCGCTCGTAGTAGCCCTTGGTGTGCTCCATTTCAAGCTCGGAGCGCATGGCGCGCTCGCCCACCAGATCGTCGGCCCAGACGATATCAAAGTGCGTCGATTGCAGCGCGTTGCCGACGCCCTTGGCCTCGAAGGTGCCCTCGCCCTTGCCCCGGTTGCGGCCGACGCGCGGGATGATGAGGCATTCATCGTTCCACGACGGCGCCTGCTTGTGAGGCCGCGACCCTTCCCAGATGATCTCGGGGAACAAGCCGCGGAACAGCTGGTTCTCGTCGAACAGCGCCATGATCTCGCTCAATTTGCGCTGGGCGTTCGGCAGCGTCTCGAACACGATCAGCTGCATGTAGTCTTGGTCGCGCAGCTTCTCGCGCCAGTCCCACTCTTGCTCGTTGATGCCGAGCCCCGGGTCGCGCTTGGCGAGCTCGAGCGCAAAGTCTTTGTCGTTGGGGTCTTTGGGCAGCACGAGCCAGGTGGACATGCCCTTGGTGAAGGTGGTGGTTTTGAGCCCGCCGCGGAAATACTCGATGCCCTGGTGGCGGTAGCCCGCGCGCATGCGGCGCAGCACGTTCATCAGGTCAACGCCGTGCACATGGGGCACCATGTCGGGGTTGCCGATGACGTTTTTGATGTAGTAGTAGGGGTTGTAGAGCGCCTTGACGCGCATCGTGCGCAGCAAGTCGGCGCCTAGGCTGGAGGGATCGTCAATTTGGGGCGCGGCCATGCCAATGATGGCGGGCAGCGCTCCCGCTAGTTCACAAGGTAGAGGGTATCACGTTACGGGGGGAAAGTCAGCGGCTAGTGACTTACTCTATCTGACCGCGTACCATAGCCGACAGCGCATCCAAACGGGTAGCGGCGTCTTCGAGCACGGGCGCCGGCAGCCGGCGGATCAGCCCCTGGTAGACGAAGAACGCCTCAATATTGGCCAGCAGCGCATAGAGGCCCTGGATGTCGGCGCGCACCGAGGCGGCCTGCAGCAGGGCGTCCTGTTGGCCGTTGGCCATCGCGGCTTGCAGTTGCTGTTCGGTCGCGGTCACAGCCCGATTATAGCCTAACGTTTGGAATGCGGTGGAGATTTTTCGGCCGAAGTAGTCCCGCTACTTTGCTTTTTGGCCTTCCCGCCCAGGCGCCCCCAGGCGGCCCGCTGCTCGGGCGTGGCGGCTGCGAAACCCTTGGGCTTCAGCGTCTTAGCCTTGCCGCCCAGGCGGCCAAGGGCTACCGCGTGGGGGTTCTTGGGTTCGTCAGGCATAGCGGTTATGGTAGCACTGTGATCGTAAACCTGCCCGGCGGACCCGGCGTGAGGGCTTCCTGGCGTCGGCGGAGCGCCGGTATCATGGCACGCGCAAGGGCATAGATGCACGGCAAGGCGCTTCTGGACAGAGCACTTTCTGGCCTCCTCCCACACGCAAGCACACCCCCTTTGGTGCTGACGATCAGTCCATTGGCGGAATTGCAGTTCGTAGCTCATGGTTCTGTGAGGGTTCGAAGTTCCTCCCGTAGATTGTGCATTGCTTGGTCATAGTGGCTCTCGTCTTTACCGCGACGCGCGGAGTAACGCGGTCGGAGGTCAGTGGTCCGTGTGGGTGATCTCGCCCACGCATTTACCGGCGGCCACGATCGCGCTCGATGCGTAGTAGAGCGGCGCTTCCTCGGACGTATTCATGGGCTCCCGCCTGCCGATGGTCACGGGCTGGAGATCGCCCACGTCGTCAACGTACAGCCACTTGCGCATGACGCCGGGGTCGTCGCAGTCGGCCATATCCACGGCGCGGCTGATCTCTTGTTCGGTGATCTTGCGGATGCAAATCTCGCTGTCCGGCTCGAAGCGCGAGATCTCAACGAAGCGGCTGGTTACGGAGTTGATGTACTGCTGCTCCAGTCCTCGGTATGCCTTCGCAAGGCGCTCGTACGCGGCTCGATAGTCGCCGTCGAAATTGGCTAGGATCGCTGCTGGGTAATTGCTCTGCATCGTCTCTCTCCTGCGCCGGGCCGCGGCGCTTTGATTTTGCCGGGTTATCGTACCGGCCCCAGGCGCGACCCCGGACGCTCACGCTCGCGCGGAGTACGCGGTCGGAGGTCTAGTAGCGACCCGCGAATGTCTCAGCCGCGTGGACTGGCTCGGAGGCGTTCCAGCGCCGGACCAACTCACGGTAGATCACGCGGTCGATATTGGCCCACATGTCGATGGATCCGCTAACGCTACGGCCGCGCGTGCCTCGCCGAAGGAAATCGACGGCATCGCTCACGGCCTCGGCGTCGATGTCGCTGTACTGCTTGATCTTAGCTTCCAGGGTCTTATTCGTCATCGGTCTTCTCCTGCCCAGGGCTGCTGGGCTTGTCTATCTGATACGAGTCTACCTCAAGCGCTTAAGCTTGTCAACACCTTTTTTCGACTTTTTTCTAAGTGCGTGATACTGTGGGGGAAAGGGGGCGATTGTGGCCGAACCTGTAACCCTGAGACCCGGCTGTTACACCACGCTCGAGCAGCGCGAGGCGATTGAGCAAGCGGTCGGCGAATACCTCGAAGCCACGCCCTCGCCCACGATCCGCGGCGCGGCCCAGGCCGCCGGCATCTCGCACGTCACGCTCTACCGGATGATGGACCAGCACAAGGCGATGGGCGAGCGCATCTACCGGGGGCTGAAGTACTCCGAGCGCGCCGCGGTCGATGAGGTGGTCGAAGCCCAGTTTGAGCGCGCCTGCGATGTCCGCAACTCATCTGGCGCCATCGCTGCTATGTTTTTACTCAAGTCCCACCGCCGCGCGCTCTACGGCGACCGCTTCACGGGCATGGGCCCGGCGGGTATCACGGTCAATATTGACAAGGCCCAGATCAATTTGGAGCGCGAGGCGTCCCGGGAGATGCGGGAGCTGGAGGGGGAGTAACGTTCTACTGAGTAGAATGCGTTCTTAACCAGCCGCACCCAGCGTTGCTAGCCCCCTAGCCCATCGCCCCTAATCCCCACCCCAGTCAGGCCTGCCGTGGGTTCTGCCCCCACCCTCACCAGTGTTGATTCCATTGTAGTTAGCCGCGTACTGTGCCGACACAGCGCCAGGCTGGCTGCTAAGTCGTTTGTTTCGGCCAAAGTTGCTACGGGGTAGGGAACTCCTAGGGAACCCCCCGCAGCCCAAAATTTCGCGCGCCATCGCTCATAGCGTGTTACCTCCCCAACTATTTACAATAAAATCAACAACTTACGAAGTATTTCGTAGCACGTATTGCGTGCCGATCTTCTCGAATTGGCGGTCGTGTAGCTTAGTGAGCCAGTTCGAGGCGGCGGTTGACCGACTCGGCGGACCATTCGGGGTTGATCTCGCCGTTGAGGAGTGGGTTCAAGGTGGGGCGCTCGGAGACTTCCCGCAACGCGGCGAATATGCGTGGAGTGAGTGGCTTCGTCAGCACGGCGTCAGTACGTGCCTTTGCAGCGCTGGGCGCAAAAAGGAATGCCCCCGTGGGTATACCTACCTACGGTAGTAGCACGGATTTCTGGAACGGTCAAGCGGTCTTTTGTTTTCAGTTGTTTGCGGTCCCATCAGTAAGTGATGGGGGCCTTGCGTGTAAGTGCTTGATTACTAAGGATCGGTGGGTTAGACTAGGCCATGCGCGTTTTACGTCTTTCCTACGATCAGCAACACACCATCCGCTCGCTCGACGAGAAAATCGCGGGGCTCACCGCCGGGTTTGATGCCGCCAGGGCGGCGCTAGACTCAACCGCCGCCGAGTTGGAGAAAGTCCGTAACTTCCGGCGCGAGACCCTTAACGGGATGTGCGAGGCGAAGTTTGGCCCCGAGCCACAATACACCGTGGAGATCGCCGAGGATGGTGAACACCTGGTGTATCGCTACGGCCCGCCGCCGCCGCCGCCGAGCGGATACGACCCGCTTCAGGCGATGGCGGCCCAGCAGCAGCGGCTCGGCCAGCAGGACGCCCTTGGCGGCCCGCTCGGAAATCTGTTTGGCTACCGCTGATTTGGTTGTACAATCGTCCCATGACCCGACGCACCCTGTTTCAAGCCCTGGCCGGACTGCCGGTCGTGGGGAAGCTGGCCGAGCAACTAGCCGAGCAACCAGGGGCCCCTTGGGTTGACGCCTCGGGGCGCACCCACTACAAATGGCGCTGGGAAGTCGAGGAGATGGACGACTTTGACGTGGTGAACTGGACCGGCCGGCTGCCCGACACCATGGCCGAGGAATTTCCCCCTGGCCCGGCCGTCACCCACTACGTGGGCTTTGACACCGGGCGCTCGGATGTGAATGTGGCGGCCCCGCACCGCTCGCACCAAACCATCGCCGAGGCTATGGAAGCCGCCGGACACGGCGATAGGATCGTAGTGGCCCCAGGGCGTAATATTCCAGGCTTAGGCTGGCCGCCATCTAAAACCCCTTCGAAGATCCCAACTTGACTTTCCCGCCCTTCGGCCCTACCCTCTAAGTCAGTAAGCGCTTGGTTTCACGTGAAACATAAGGCATCCTAATAATGCCAGCCCCCTCGCTCATCCGTCCCCCGAAAGGCGAATGGTGGGACGCGCTCGAATCCTACCTCGTCGAGCAGTTCCGGCTGGCCACCGCGGGCCGCGACTCCCAGGTCGGATCCCTCTACGACGCCTGGTCGCAGGGCTACGACGCGATCCCGGCTGAAAAGATCCGCAAGGTCCCCTTCCATAAGGCCTCGAACTTCGTGGTGCCGATCACCCGCATGTTCGTCGATACCGCCCGCGCCCGCACCCAGGGGATGATCTGGGCCACCAACCCGCTGATCTCGGTAGATGGGTTCCCCAACGAAGCCAGGGAGGGCGGCGAATCCTACCTCGACCGCAAAGCCCGTTATGAGTGGGGCTACTACAAGCTGCTGGCCGCGTTTCAGGCCGGCGGGCTCAAGTACGGCACCGCGGTAGCGAAAATCGGCTGGGAGTCGAAAGACGTGGAGCAGGTGACCTCTGTCGAGGGCGGCATTCAGTCGGACCTGGTGACCGTGTACGAGGGGCCGTGGGCCAAGGTCATCCCGTTTGAGGACTTCTTCTGCTACCCGGTGGCGGCTGACGAGTTGGATGAGATGGCCGTCATCTTCCACCGCCGGCGGTATACCGAGGAGTTTGCCCGGCGGATGCTGGCCGATATGAAATCGGGTGCCGCCCAACGCGCCGGCCGTCCGCTGTGGAAGCTGACTAAAGACGAGCTTGAGCGCTCGATGCAGATGATCGAGCAGGATGCCAAAGCCCAAAACGTCCAATCCGAGGCCGGGATCGAAGACGGCGAGCGCTTTGAGTTCCAGGCGGTCGAATGTTTCCTGGACTGGGAGATTTCAAAACGCCACTACCCGGTGGTGGCTGTACTGCAGCCCCATATCGGCAAGTTGCTCGATGTCTACTTCTCGGAGCTTCCGCCCGGCTGCCCGCGTTTCATCGACTACCGGCCCTACCAGAGGGACGGTCTGTTTTGGGGCGACTCGGTGCCCCGGATCCTGGCGCAGTCGCAAGAGGAAATCTCGCGCATCCACAACGAGCGGCGCGACGCGGCGTCGATCGCCAACGGCCCGCAGTTCAAAAAGAAGCGCGGCACGACGCTGCCGAACCCCTCGGTCAACGGCTACCCCGGCAAAGTCTGGGAAGTCGAGGAGATGGACGACTTTGACGTGGTGAACTGGACCGGCCGGCTGCCCGACACCATGGCCGAGGAGCAGCAGTGCTTCCAGATCGCCGAACGGCTGATGGGGCTCGACGGCATTATGCAGGGCATGAGCCAGGGCGGCTCGGACAAGAAGGGCATCTACAACACCGGCGGCACGCTCGCCATGATGGGGCAGGCGAACTCGCGGCAGATGACCCACATCCGCGATTTCCGCTGGTCGGTTTCCCAGATTGTGTGCGCGCAGTTCACCCTGCAGCGCCATTTTGGGGCCGCCGACCCCACAATCGGCATGTTTGACGATGGCGTGCAGCAGAAAATCCGCAAATTCATGGAGCTGGCGAAGCCCGACCGGCTCAGGCGGTCGTTTTTCGAGGTCAAAGCGTCCGACCCGTCCGCGAACAAGGAAGTGGACAAGGCGAACCTGCTTCAGCAGGCCTCGATTTTGTCCCAGTACGGCCAGCAGTTGATGCAAATGGTCGGCCAGTACCAGATGTCAAAGGATAAAAATCCCTTGATGGCCAACATTTTGCGGTCGATCATGCGCGCGCAGCACGACATGGCGGTTTCGCTGGCGCGCGCCATGGATCAGCTTCACCTGGAAGGGAAATTACCCGATTTTGAGCGAGAACTCCAGCAAGAACAACAGCGCGAGCAGCAAGCGGCCCATCAGCAGGGGATTCCAGCCCCCGGAGCTAACGGCCCAGGACTGGGAGGAGGTGGAGGCGGTGGTCTCCGCCAGATCATGGCCCAGCTTCAGCAAGCTGGTCCTCAGGTCCAATGATTACGTGCTGGCGCAGCGCTATTTGCGGACCCTCGACGCCTCGGGCGAGCAGATCAGGTGGGCCCAAGGGGTGATTCACCTGGCGGACTGGATTCTGGACTGGACGCCCGCCGCCGCCCGCGCTCAAAAAAGTGTGTACTTGCAAACAATAGAGGAACGTGCTAGCGTTGAGTCCGAAGAGTCTGGAACAGAACAGGACTAATTTGGTTTAACTGGAAGGCGGAACAGCGCACCGCCTAAAGGGGCCACCGAAACGGGCTTTCTAGGAAGGGCCTGTTGGGCAGTAATGTCCGGCAGGCCCTTTTCCGTTTCCGTGGCCCCGACAAAACATCATGGCTGACGAGACCAGCACCCAACAGCAGCTCCCGCTCGAGCCCAAAACCGACGAGTCGGCGGCGAAGATCGCCAAGCTCGAAGCCGATATTGCCCGCACCGGCCAGACGATGGAGCAGCGCCTGGCCCAGATGCAGCAGCAGCTTCAGCAGGGCCGCCCGCCCGTCGCCACCACCGGCGGCGACGACCAGAAAATCAACGAGCAGTTGTGGTCGATGCTCCAAAACGACCCCAAGCAACTGCTCAACGCGCAGCAGGCGCTGACCCACCGGGCGATGCAGGCTTACGACGCCCAGCAGCGCCAGCAGCGCTTCCCCGCCGATAAGGCCGCCGCGCGCAATTCGGTCCGCGAAGAGGCCGGGTTCGAGGAAGTCTTCAAGAAGTACTCGACCGACATCGAGCAGAAGATTTCGAAGGTCTGGCCCGACAACCCCGCCGCGTTCGTCTCCCCCGAAGCCTGGCGCATCGCCGCTGAAGCGGTCAGGGGCGAGAAGTGGAAGGACCTGATGCCGCGAGAAAACGAGACCGACCCCGGCGCCCCCGGCAAGCCGTCGCCGAAGCCGCTTTCGGCGGGCAAGGACAAGGACGAGGCGCTGAGCGAGGCCGAAACCTACGCCGCCGAAACCGTGTTTGGCATCGACAAGTCCGAGTACGGCAAATACAAAAAGATCAACAAGGAACAGCGCGACCAGAAAACCTGGTCGGGCCGCGCGATGCTACAGTCGCCGCTCGCCAAGATGACCTACAAGGACATGAACAAGACGGTGAGCGGCTTCCCCAACCCCCACTACGGCAAGATGCGGCCCTATATGACGTTCGACTCGAACGTCCAGAAACCGCGCCACCCCAGGGACGGTGAATGATGGCCGCTAAAAACACCCCCGCCGCCTCGTCCGCCGATGACGCCCAGGCCTCGAAGGAAGCCGAACTGCGCCGCCGCGCGGCGCGCGTCCGCGCGGTGCGCGCGAAAACCAGCGTCGAGGAGAACCTCAAAGTCCTCAATCAGGACCCCTCGAAGGTTTACGAGTGGATCAACATCGACCCCCGCCGCGTGGCGTTTTTCGAGGCCCGCGAGTACGTAGTCTGTAACGCCACAAACTCCCCCAAGGTGAAGACCAACTGGGTGCGCGACGACGGCACCCACGTTCAGGGCGACGCCATCTTGATGATGGTCGACCGCGAACTCAAGCAGGACCTGGACGCCGACGACGCGCTGCGGTCGATGGACCGCGACCGGCTTGCGCCGGGGGGCCTCGACCCGGAAACCGCCGCCTGGGCGCGGTCAAACAACGTTGCGATGGTGCCGCTCAGCGGCGAATAGGAGGTAACCAGCATGGCTGCCGCACAACCGATTATCCCGATCCGCTACAACGGGCTGGGATTCGAACCCGCCGAGCATTTTCCCGAAGACGACGCCGAAACGTTTCTGCGCGGCGTCCCGGTGATGCTCAACGGCGACGGGCACCTGATCGAGGTCCCCGATGAATTGGGATCGAGCGAGTTGATCCTCGGATTTTCGGCCGAAGTGGCCCATAATCTGGCGACCGCCGGAACCCCCGAAACCGGCAACGAGCACGGCTCGCCGCAGAACCAACCGAACGCGGTCACGACCGCCATCGGCTCGCCGGTCAAGACCGGACTGTGCGGCGTCTACCGCGCCTCCGCCGATGTCCACTACCGCGTGCCGCTGGCCGACGGCCAGACCTTCACCCAGACGCTGGTCGAAAACGCGACTCGCTACAAGATCGACAAGGCCGGCAACGGCTACTGGTGCGTGGATTCGACCGACACCGGCACCGACGCCAAGCACGTCTGGCTCATTCGTGGGGTCGATCCCAACAACGACGAGTTTGTGATCTGCAAGCTGGTGGCGGCTGCGATCGCCGGATAAGGAGACCCCATGGCAAACCCATTGATGTCAGGAAACGTCGGGACGCTGTTCGCGCCGGGGATCAATCAGATCCTCTACAACGAGCTGCCGGATCTCCCCGAAGAGTACTCGCAACTGTGCCAGGTCGAAACCTCGGAGCACCAGTTCGAGCAAGACCAGGTGTTCGCGGGCCTGGGCCTCGCGCGGCTCAAGCGCGAGTTGGTCGGCATCGAGTACGACCAGATCGTGCAGGGCGGCTCGAAGCGCTACACCCACGACGTCTACGCGCTTGGCTGGGCGCACTCGCTCGAAGTCATGGAAGACGACCGCTACGCGGTGGTGCGCGAGACACCGCGGCAGCTGGCGCGATCGATCCGGCACAAGGTCGAGGCGGCGGGCTTCGCGCCATGGAATACCGGTTTCACCACGACGACGACCGCCGATGGCGAAACCCTGTTCGATACGGCGCACCCGCTGATTGACCCCGCCAAGGGCGACATCACGACCGCCACGCAATCCAATTACCTGAACCAGGCGGCGGACCTGTCGATTACCGCCATCCAGAACATCCTGCTGATGGCCGAGTCGCAGGTGGACGAGGCGGGCATGCGGGTGACCTCATCGCCGACCGATCTGTGGATGGCCCCCGATCTCCAGTTTCTGGCCCAGAAGCTGATGGGCTCGCAGTTCGACCCCGACACGGGCAACAACGCGATCAACCCGATCGCCGGCCGGCTGACGCCGCACATCGGGCATTGGTTCACGTCCTCGACGATCTGGTTTTTGAAAGCCGCCGGCGTGCGCAACAACGTGAAGTTCTTCTGGCGCCGCCGCCCGGTCACGATGACCTGGGACGACAACGAAGTCCTGGGCAGCAAACATGCTATCCACGCGCGGTTCTCGGCCAACGCTACGGACTACCGCGGACTTTGGGCGGGACACTCCTAGGCCATGAAGAAGACCAAGAAAAAGCCGAAGCCGGCCCCCAAGGGCCCGTACCGGTAAAGATTTTCGGGTAAGCGGCGGGCTCAACCGCCGGGCACCGTTCGCGGTGTCCCACCGAGGAGGACACATGGGACTGACGAACTATCCGAACGGCGTATCGTCCTTCGGAATTCCGCTTGTCAACGGCCTGCCCTGGGGCGGCGGCAAGGTTTTCTGGGTCAAATCGACCACGGGGCAGGACGCGCCGTCGAACGGCGATTCGCCCGACAACCCCTTCGCCACGATCAACTACGCCATCGGGCGTTGCGTGGCCGCTCGCGGCGACACCATCTACGCGCTGCCCGGCCACACCGAGACCGTCAGCGCCGCCGGCGGCATCACCTTCGATAAAGCGGGCGTCAAGGTCATCGGCATCGGCCAGGGCTCCGAGCGCCCGACGATCAACCTGACCACGGTGGATACGGCCACCATCTCGGTGACCGCCGCGAACTGCCGCCTGTCCAATTGCATCATCGACGCCACCGGCTTTGACGGTATCGACATCGGCATCACGGTCGCCGGGGCGAACTTCATGCTGGATGGAAACCGGTTGGTTGCCGGTGACTCCGGCGGTCAAGTCGATGCCATGGTGGCGACCGGTGCGACCACGACCGGCAGCGGGCTGAAGGTGTTGAACAACGAGTTCGATGCTGGCGCCACGACCGGCCCAGTTTCGGGCGTCGATATCGTTGGCACCCCGGACCTGTGGCACATCATCGGGAACACGTTCCTGGGCACCTATTCGGGCGCGCCGATCAATAACGAGACCGGCAACATTGCCACCCGTGGCCGCATCGAGCACAACAACATCGAGAACATCCACGCTACCGGGCTGGCAATCGACCTTGATTCGGCTTGTACCGGCAGGATTGCCTACAACACCTGCTGGACCCCGAACGTGGACCCGGTTTCGACCGGCGTCACGATTGATGCTGGGTCGATGGCCTGCTTTGAGAATTACGGCACCGACACGGTTGACCAGAGCGGTGTTCTGGAGCCGGTCGCGGCCACCTAGTTTCGCGTCGCTTGGCTCCCTTGCCAGCGGGGACGGGTTTCATGGTTTCCCGTCCCCGCGCCTTTTGGAGGGTTTGTGGATATTTCCGGCAACCCGTGGCGGCTCTACCAATCGGACCCACCGACTCCGGTCGGGTTCGAGCGCCCCGGCGACAACGGTATTCGCGGGCCGGTGGGCATCAAGCGCGTGCGGTGGCTCAACGTGACCGATGACCGCATCCCGCCGGGCAGCGTGGCGCACCTGAAAGACGCCGACGACCGCGATGTGTTTCGGGCCGTGTGGCCCGACGACGATGGCGCGGCCAACGACATCGTGGTCGAGGTCGGCCACGTCTATCGCGGGCTGTACCTGACGACGCTGGAGGCCGGGCAACTTGAAATCTGGATCGACTGATGAGCCGACCCTGGAAGGCCGACGAGCAATGGGATAGCTGCGGCATCTGCGGTTTCCCGTGGCCCGTCTCGGACCTGACCGTGCAGCAGACCGAAGTATCGGGCCGCTCGAAGCGCTGCCCGCGCTGCATCGATAACGTGGACAACAACTACCGCGAGAAGCGCATCGCGGAGTTTCTGAAGCAGACGGCCAAGCACGAGAGCCGCGACCTGCGCAACGAACCGGCGTTGTGGTTCACGTCGGCCGACGAGGTGAACTGATGGCAAAACGCTTTGACGCTTGGATGCCCCCGGCGGAGGCCGCCGAGGAGCCAACGACCGAGGCGGTAGGCGAGGTCAAGACCAACGCCACGCACGCGCACATTCACGAGTGGACGCAGATTTCTCCGCGCAAACGGAAGTGTAAGCCGTGCGGAAAGATCGAGAGGCCGGGCGATGCGAGTTGAAGAGCAGATCATCAACACCTGGGTTATCGAGGACGGCGTAGACAAAGGGCGTGTGGCGCTGCGCTTGATGGGCAGCCCGCAGGTGGTCGTTGAAGACGGAGAGATAGTTTGCGGCGTGACGCTGACCCCGCCTGCCGCACGGGAGCTTGCCTTCCAGATTCTGGAGTGGGCCAAGCAGTCCGAAGACGAATACGGCATCCCGGAGATCAGCGAGTAATGAATGGCCACTACTCTCGGTTCAGTTCGAGACGAGGTAGTCCAGGACATCCTGGGCCGCACCGACGACAAGCGCTACCACGGCTTGAAGGCCGCTCGTGACGCCTACCTCTCGATTTGCGGGAAGATCCCCTTCCCTGAGCTGCAAGCCGTATCCGACCCCATCAGCGTTACCGCCGACCAGAACTACGTTGACATCTCGGCGCTGAGCGTGGCGGGCATCATCTCGCTGCGCTACTACGACTCGTCCGCCGACACCTACCGCAAGCTGGAGCCGACCACCGCCGCGGTGTTCGACGAGATTCCCACGCGGCGCCCGGGCGCCGCGGCCACTTTCGCGCGCGGCGCCGGCGGCGTCAACATCGAGCTCGACTCGCTGCCCGACGATTCGGCCGACACAATCACGCTGCGCTATTGGCGGATGCCCGCGATCGAGGACCCCAACGACAACGACGAGTTGACCTCGCACGTCGTGCTGCTGCCGATGGACTGGATTCAGCTGCTCAGGTGGGAAGCGCTCTATACGCTCTACCACTACAGCGACGACATGGACCAGATTCAAAAGGCCATGATGCTCGTCACCCGCGGGCAGTACCCGCGCATGGGCTCGACCAACAAGATTCACAGCCACGAGATGGGTATCATCCCCCGGCTGTGGAACGACCTGTTGCAGACGCTGGCGTCGCGCGAGGGGCCGTACATGGAGTACGCCCTCGCGCCGTTGATTCGGAGGTACACGAAGGGTGGCTGACGAACGCATCACCTGGACCCCGGCCAACGGGCTGAACGTCGAAGACCCGGCAATCCTGGTGCGCCCCGACCAGTGCGTCGAAGCGCGCAACATGCTGTTTGAGCGCGGCGTCGCGCGCACGCGGCCCCACGCGGTGCGGGACACCTACGGCTTTTGGCCCGACCCGTCGGCGGCGAAATTCCGGTTTGCGCGCGGCATGCTGGTCGGCGCGGATAGCCCCAACTCGGTCGTGATTCTCTCCGACGGCACGCTTGCCAAGGGGCCGCAGGCGCAGGCGCTATCGCAGTCGGGCGGCGGCACGTTAGCGCTCGGCGATTCCGAGTTCGACAACATCAATGTGGTCAACGGCGTGTTCGTGATCGGCAACAACGGCAGCGTAGGGACCAACGGCATGGTGCGGCACGACCCGGCGACTTCGGACTTCACCATCGTCGCCGGGGCGCAGTTCCGCTACTACGCATCGCTTTACTCGCGGGCCTTGGGCGCCTACAAGGGTACGGGGTCGCTGGAGACCGCGCACACGGTGGGCTGGTCGATCGCGGGCGACGAGACCGACTGGTCGGGCTCGGGCTCGGGCGAGACCGTGTTGGCTGAGACGCCCGACGAAATCACCGGCGTGCGGACGGTGCAGAACGTCGTGGCGGTGGCGCGGTCGATGGGCTGGACGCTCGGCTTTGCGACCGGCGACGGCCTCCAGCCGATCCGCTGGGAAACGCTGGTGCGCCACGGCCGCCAGGGCTGCCCCTACCCTTCAACCATCGCCGACGATGGCAACGAGCTGCTGTGGTGCGGCCACGACAACGTTTACCACATGGATATGAACTGGTCGCCCCGCGCCATCGGCGGCCCGATTCGCCGCGAGTTGCTTTTCTGGCTCGCGCGCGGCGTGCTGTTTAGAGGCTACACGGCGCGGATGGACTTCGGGCCAGCGGGAACGGTGGGCGGCGCGCAGGAGTTGTCGAGCCCCGCGCCGCGCCTGCGCTACCACCTGGTGCCGATCAGCAGGGCCGGCGTGCCGCACTACAGCTTCGATGTCGATGCCCGCACCTGGTCGCGGCACTTCTACAGCTACCCGCTACTGGGCGGCTGCGAAGCGTTCAACCTGACGAGCACCAGCGTTCAAACGGCGGTCACTTGGTGCAACCTGTTGTTCCTCGACGAGGCGACGCCCGACGTTTTGCGCTGGGGCGATGGAGCCTCGGGCGCGGGCGTAGTCGCCGACGAGGGGGCCTTTCTCCGCTCGGGCGTGTTTGTCGTGGGCGATGCGACCCACGAGTACAAGGTACAGCGGGCGCACATCGTTTGGGCCAGGGACGGCTCGCACGGCGTGGGTGACATCGACCCGGCGGGCGTCCTGATGACCGTGCGGTGCAAGCAGCAGCAGCGCTGGGTCGAGCAGCAGTACAAGCCGCTCGACGCCTACCAGGTCGCGGAAGGCTCCGAGGACTGGCAGGCGACCTTCATTGACACCGACGGCAAGCCGGTGGGGCAACTGTTCCAGATTGCGCTGGAGATTCCGCCCGGCTTCCCGCTGATGATTGCGCGGATTGAGTTGCTGCTGTCGGACGCGGGCGAGATGAAGGCGGGGCACTTTAAGCAGGCGGCATGACGACCGACCAGGAAATCACCGAACTCAAGAAGCGGCTAGAGACGCTGGAGTCCGAGCGCGAAGAGAAGGTTCTACCGGGCCTCGAATGGCTGCGCCAGCGCTTCTCGCCGACCTCGGGGTACCTGCGCACCGAGGCGATCCCGCAACTTACAGGCGATGTGACGCATCTCGCCGGAACGGAGCCCGTGGACGTGCCAGTTACCGAGTTGGACCGCTTTGAATTGATGGAGCCCGTCGAGGCCGTGGTGGCTGTGGACGCGGGGACGCAGACCGTCGAGGTCATCAACGTCAACGAGACCGGGACGCTGATCGGCATTGGCATCGTGGTTTCAAAGTACACCGCCTCGGGCGGGACCTCGGACGTTTTCATCCGCACGAACCTCGACGGCGGCGGCAACAAGGAAATGCAAATCGTGTTCGCCGACCGCAAATGGGGCAAGGCGCGGCAGGTATTCGTGACAGTGGGCGACGTGCCGCAGTCGGGCGACGTGGACGGCCACGCGATGTACATCCCGGCCAACCTGCCCTACGGGTCGAACCTGACCGTATCAATTCGCGTTGCTTCGCTGACGAGCTACACCGGCGAGTACGACCTCGCCGTTACGGTCCACAGGGGAAGGCTGGTATGAAGATTCGAGAGTTGCAGCCGGAAGAGTTCTACAAGCTGGCCGACAACGAGTGGCTGGAACCGGCGATGCGCCCCGTGGCGGGCGCTACGCGCGTGGTCGTGGCCGAGGATGACGCTGGCCAAATCCAGGGCTTCGCGTTCGTGCAGTTCGTGCCGCACGTTGAGCCGGTGTGGGTTGCCGACAAGCACCGCTTCGGCACGGTCGCCAAGCGGCTGTTCGAGCGCGCGCGGGGATTGCTGAGCGGCAAGGGCGGCTTCATCACCCACGCCACCAACGACCAGCATGGCGATTACCTGAAGCGGCTCGGGCTCACGAAGCGCGAGAACTGGCAGGTTTACGACGGCCGCGTATGAGGAGGGAAAGATGTCCCAGTTGATTCCTTTCATCCCGCTAATCGGCGGCGCCCTTGGCCTGACCGGCAGCCTTCTGGGCGGCCAGGACCAGGTGAACCCCGAGCCGCTGCCGCCGATGTTCCCCGACCTCAACTTCGCCATGGGGCGGTTCCTGTCGAATCAGTTTGATTCGTCGTCAGGGGAGCCGGTGCCCTACGGCGTTGCGCCCTATCCGGGGCAGTTGTCGCCGGATATCAACCAGACGCGGCTGCCGGAGGTCTACGGGAACTGGCAACCCTGGAACGCCGGCAACTCCGCCATGGCGCAGTTTGTCGCCAACCCCGGCATCGGCCAGCAGGATCCGCGCCTCGCCAACATGATGCAGTACGGCGGAACCGGCGGCGTGGGCAACCAGATGATGTCGCTCGCGGCCCAGTATGGCGCGCCGTCGCAGGCCGGGCAGGCGGTGTCATCGACGGCGCAGTTCGGAGCGCCCTCACAGTCGATGGCGAACCTGCTCAATCCGTTTCTGACGGGGCAGGGCGGGCCGGGGTATCGACCGCCGCCGATTCCGACGCGGCAGGTGGGGAGGAATGCGTAAATGGCGGTCCCAGATTTTGCTAACAACCCGCTTGTCAAAGCCTCCGGCGGCAAGGTCACACCTGCTCAGATTGAAGCATATTACCAATCGCATGGCTCATTGCCAAGGTGGCGCGAAGGCCCGGACGGCCCGATCATCAGCAGCTCCTCGTTTGCCAAGGATATCGGCTGGACCAACCCCGGCACCATCTCGTCGGTAGTCGGCACGACCGCCTCGAAAGCCGCGACCTCCGGGCAGCCCGGCTCTGGCGTCGGCTCGGTCTACACGCCGACCGCCGTCAACCAGGCCATTCAAAACGCGACCTCGACGATGCAAGGGGCGACGCAGGCCGGCCAGGCGCAGGTTCTCGCCGACCTCTACCAGAACGCGGGCGTCACCGATATGATGGCGCAGGCGGCCTACGACCCCGCGTCGATCACCCAGCCCGATACCTCGGGCCGCGCCTACCCTGGAGCCGAGGCGGGGCCGGATGGCATCAACCCGGCGCGCCAGCGCGGCGCGCCCCTGCCGGGGACGCCAGCGGCCGCCGTGCCGGTGGGCTCGAACCTGCCCACCTCGCCGGTGGGGTCGCTGGCGCCCGGCAGCTTCCAGACGCCGCAGCAGTTCTCGGATTGGTTCTCGGGCCAGGGGCCGCTGATGGAGGGCGACCTGGGGTCGGTCTACGGCATGCCAGCGCCTGTCCTGACCGACCATAACGAGTACCTGATGCCCGGCATGGCGGGCCAGACCTTTGGCACCGGGGCCGATAACGCCCTGCTGGCCGAGCGCGTCCAGTCGCAGCAACTTCTGACGGGCCGCCAGTCGGGTACCGAGTCGAACCTTTACGGGCCCATCTCGCCGCTGATCCCGCCGCACCTGATCGGCCAGGCCGGGTACGGCCCCGAATCGGTGCTGGGCGGCCAGTACTCGCTCGGGCAGGTTGGCGCGGCTGATCCGTCGAACCAGGGCATGATTAACCAGGGGGCGCTTGACTGGTACGGGGCGCAGACCCCCACGGGCCCCTATTCCGGGTTCCAGTTCCCGCAGCACTTCGGCCAGAACCAGGGCGGGGCGACCACGAATCTGCCGGCTGGTAGCAGCACGAACTTCAACCCGTTCGAGGGCTTCGGCTCCCCGGGGACCTTTCAGCCGCAGCCCGGGCCCGGCGGCGGCGGCACTGGTGGTGGATCCGCGCCGGGGGGCGGCGGGACCTTCAATCCGAATCCGTTTCCGCCTGCGGGCGGGGGCGGTACCGGCGGCGGTGGAGGGGCTGGCAGTCCCGGCGGCGGAGCCGGGGGAGGGGCCAACCCCTTCCCGCCGATCTCGGTAGACACGGGTACGCCCGGGGGCGGCATCGGGTCACCGAACTCGCCCGATGCCTTTTTGGCCGATGCGACCAACGATGTCGGCTACCTGCGCGGCATCGCCGAAAACGCCGGGTATGCCACGGATGCGACGCCCGCCTGGGAGGCGATGGTCGCGGCGCAGCAACGCAACATCGACCGCATGGCGGCGCAGATTGGCGAGCAGTTCAATGTGAGCGGCAACCGCTTCTCGTCGGTGTTCGGCGACGCCATGACGGACTTCTACTCACAGACCGGGCTCGACCAGAACTCGCTGCTGGGACAGATGACCCTGCAGGCCCAGGAAGCGGCGCGCGCGCGTGAGCTGCAGGCGGCCGGCCAGCTGGGCGGCCAGGGCTTCCAGGGCGCGTCGCAGTTGTCGAATCAGGCGTTTCAGGCGGACATGCAGCAGGGCCAGCAGTCCTACGGCACGGCCATGAACATGTTCAACGCCTCGCAAAACGCGGCCTCGCAACTGCTCAATAATTCGATGCTCGGGGCGCAGGGGCTGTTCGGGGCCGAGAATCAGGCCGGGATGGCCGAGGCCCAACGCCAGCAGCAGTTGCTGCAGCTCATGCTCGGCACCGCCGGGAACCTGTCCCAGGACTGGCAGCAGAACCTGTTGACGGGCGGGCAGTTGGGGATGCAGCAGTACGGGCTGCAGCAGGACCAGATTGACCGGCTCTATAACGAGTTCCTGCGGACGCAACCCGAGTCGAATCCCCTGCTGCCGTACCTGTTCTCGGGCTCGACGGGCTACCCGCCGACGGCGTACCCGCAGTTCACGCCGAACTACACCTCTAGCCTGCTGGGCGGGATGGGCGGGCTGATGGGCCTGCTCGGCCCGCTGCTGAGCGGTGGCGGCGGCGGCAACTTCGATCCGAGTTACGGACAGGGAGGATAACATGGGCGGATACGGAGCTCCACTACCCGGTCGCGGTTTCCCGCGCCAAGGCCCGCAGGGCGGCGTCTACGGCCAGCCGAACGACCTTGTGTCGTCACGGACGCCGGTCGCCAACCAGATCGTCGAGGGCATCAACAGCTTTGTCGGCGGCTTTCGGGACGCCAAGGAGGGCGAGAAGCAGTCCGCCCGCCAGCGGTTCCTCGAAGGCATCCAAATGATGCAGCTCGGGTTGCCCGTGGACCGCAAGAAGATGGCCCGCGACGCCCGTACCGCCGGGTTCAACTTCGACTACGAAGGCCAGACCCCGATGGAAAAGCAGCAGGCCCAACAGGCCCCGCCCATGCCCGGCGGCGGAATGGGTGGTGGCATGCCCGGCGGCGGCCCGATGGGCGGGATGCCGCAGGGCGGAGCCCCCATGCCGGGCGGCGGTGGAGGGAAGGGTTTTTTCGGTAGGCTCGGCGCGGCGGTCAGCGACCCGTTCCGAGAGCAGCCGCCCATCCCGGGCAACGCTGGCGTCCATCAGGCTATGGATAAGATGCAGCAGCAGGGGCAGGCTGGCATGGAGAAGGAAATGCTGGCGGCCCAGATCGTCAAGACCATGACCACCGAGAAGCCGGGGTCGGACAAGTGGATGCAGGCCGCCCAGCTTGGCGAGATGCTGGGCGTCACCAAGGGCATCCCGGAGTTGCTGAAGGACGACATCAAAACCAAGCAGCTTGCCGACGCCCTCAAGACCACACCCGAGAAGGTCAAGGCGTCGGGCTGGGCCGTCGAGATGACCAAGCTGACCGCCAGCCTAGCCGGTAAGGTAGACGCTGAGAACCTGCCCAAGATCATGCAGTCGGTCGCGGCAGCCGAGGTTCCCGACGCCGGCCTGTTCGCGGTCAACGACGCCGAGGCCATCGTGGACCCAGGCGACTCGTACAAGTTCTGGCGCTCGAAGCTGCCCGACTCCCCGCCGTCGATGTGGTCCGCCGCGACCGCGTTTGAGTTGGCCGGGGACTACGACTCGTTGGGGACGCTGCTCGAACAGTTCCCCTCGACCGACATCCGCGAGCAGGAGCGGGCCGCCAAGGGCGATAAGCGGGCCGATAGCGCCGAAGCCAGGGCGGCTCGGGGCGAAGGCCGCGCCGCTGCCGCCGAAGGGCGGGCCGAAGAGCGCGAAGTTGAGAAGCAGGACTACGCCGCCCGGCAGCGCAACGCGGCCTACTACTACGCGCGCGCGGGCGGGAGCCTCAAGGAAGCCATCCGCATGCTCCGCGAGGACGCGAAAATCAACCGCTGGTTGAGCGACGACCTGCTCGATATCGAGGCGATTATGGCGCAGAAAGCCAGCGGCTTCGGATCGATGAGCCCCGGATCGGCGGCGGCCGAGGGGTTGCCGAAAGACCAGTTCTAGATGCCGGAAACGCCGCTACAGGCTTTGCTTCGCGCCATGGGCCAGCAGCAGCCCAAGTTTCTGCCGCCCATGCAGCCGAACCCCGGCGACGAGTTGCGCCAGCGGTTCATGCAGAACCTCGCGCAGCCGCGCCCGCAGGTAGCGCCGCCCCCTGACCCCGGCCAGGACTTGCGGCAGGCCGCCACACGAGACGCCCGGTCCGCCATGGCGGAATCGATTCTGCCGGCGGATCAGGTGCGGTCCCAGCCGCCGCTATCGCAAACCTTGGGCATCGCCGAAGACTCCCCGGCGGCCAAGGGGCCGTTCGGGTCCGCCTACCGCGACATCGGCAAGGCGCTCGACTTCATCGCCCCCACCGACCAGGTTGACCCCTCGGACTTTCTGAACCCCGTAGCCGCCGCGCCGCTGAAGACGGCGGCCAAGGTGTTCGGTGGGCGCGGCGCGCCGCTGGGACGCACCGACCTCTACAAGGGCATGGACTTCCTCTCCGACGCCGCCAAGGAGCGGTTCAAGGGGTTCCTGGACGTGCTGCCCGAGCGGCGCCCGCCCGTCACGGTGGAACAGCTCGAGGAAGCCGCCACCGGGCTCGACCCTTCGGCGGTCAGGCGCATCATCAACGCCCCGGCTAAAGACCCCGTGCGCGACCCCGCTGTTCTGAAGTGGGCGCGCAACGAGGCCAACACCCTTGGCGACACCATTCACCAGATGTCGATGGAGCTCGCCGAGAAGCAGAAGCAGGGGGCGCTATTCACCTCAGGCGAGGAGAACGCCCTCCAAGGGATCATCGGGCAGCTCGAAGGCGAGCTCGACAAGACCCTCCGCTTTATCGACCGCACCGGGTCGCAGGCGGGGCTGAACCTCAGGATGATCCAGGAGGGGGCCAAGAGGAACCTGGACCCGTCGTACTGGCTCAACCGCGCCAAGCGGCTGAACCGGGGCGTGCCCCTGACCACCGACCAGACCAGCGGCATCGTGGCCGCGCTGAAGCGCGCCAAAGAAGCCCGGGCCGCCGGGGACGGCGCCGGGGACGTGGCCGGTATCGCCGACCTGTCGGGGCAGTTGCAGAAGCTGCGGCGCACCCCGATTACCGATGTGATTTCCAGCGTTTGGCGGGCGGGCCTACTGACCGGCCCCAAGACGACGGGCCGCAACATCCTGTCGAACCTTACCGGCGGCCCGGTGCTGGAGGAAGCGACCCGCGTTCCGGCGGCGGCGGTGGACTGGTCGATCAGCCTGTTTTCAAAACAGCGTGGCGTGCTGATGCCGAACTTCTCGGACCTCAAAGCCGCCGCCCGGCAGGGGGCCACCAAAGGCGTGGCCGAACTCAAGCAGACCATGAAGCACGGCGCCCCGGCGGAAGAGCTCGCGAAGCTCGACTTCCCCCGCGAGATGGTCAGCGGCTCGAAGATTTTTGACGCCTACGTCAACACGACGTTCCGGTGGATGTCGGCCCAGGATAAGCCCTTTCGCGTCTACGCGATCGAGCGGTCGTTGAGGGAGCAATCCCGCGTTATGGCGGTCAACGCCAGGCGGGCGGGCAGCCGGTCTTCCATTGAGTCGCTGGCGAAGGAGTTCTACGACAACCGGACCGAGGAGATGATGTCGGAGGCGGTCGCCTACGGGGCGTTCTCGGTCTACGCGAACGACACCATCCCCGGCAGTATCCTCAAGGGGGCTCGCGCGTCGCTCGCCAGCCCGTCGTCAAACCAAGGGGAGGCCGCCGCCAAGGGGGCCATGAAGCTCGCCTTTGACCGCTTCTTCCCGTTCAACCGCACCCCCTCCGCCGTTATTATGCGGGCGCTGGACTTCAGCGGCGGCGGCCTCGTTCGCGGCGTCGGCAAAAGCATGGGGGCTGCCGCTGATATCCGGGCCAGCCGTAAGGCTGTTGAGGCCGGCGTCGAGGGCGCGGTCAAAAAGACCTTCACCCCCGAGCAGCAGCGGGCCATCAGTATGGCGTTTGGGCGCGGCTCGCTCGGCGCGCCGCTGCTTTACATGGGCTGGAAGCTGCGCGAGAGCGGCTGGCTCGGGCTGAACCCCTTCACCGACGAGAAGGGCCCGCCGGCGATGAGCGGCATTCGGGCCGAGACCCCGAGCGGCCGTGCCGTCGCTACCGAAACTGGCGAGATGTCGGGCTCGGTCCGTATCGGCGACACCTGGTACAACCTTGCCGCCGCATCGCCGCCCGTCCAGATTATGAGCGTCGGGGCCTACATGTACGACCAGCATCGCGCCGACGAAAGCAAGTTCCAGAAGGGCGCCAACGTGCTCGGTGGCGTGGTGCGCATGGGCTCGGAGTCGCCGATGTTGAGCGGCCAGATGGAGATTGCCGACCTGGCGCGCGGCGACTTGTCGAATGCCCTGGAGCGCACTGGGCAGCGCACCCTGGGCAGCGCCGTCCCGACCGCCGTCGCCGACGTCGCCGGGTTCCTCGACCCCTACCAGCGCGAGACACGCGGGCAGGGCATCGGCGCCGCGTTCCGCGAGCGCATCCCCGGCTTGCGGCAGACCCTGCCGGTTGAGCGCACGCCGCTCGGCAGAAAGCGCGAGCAGAACCCCTGGGCCGCCATCAACCCCGGCATCGGCTCCGAGGCGCGCATCATGAACGATCCGCTGGCCAAGGAACTCTACCTGCGCCAGCCGACGCTCGGCAGGCCCCGGCAAAAGGAGCACGAGAGCGACAAGTACTACCGGGGCCGCGCCGCGCTGGCCGGCAAGCGCATCAACGACGCCTTGCGCGAATTGATTTCGGCCCCCGATTACCGGGACGCCAGCGCCGACCAAAAGGAAACCTTGATGCAGCGGGAAATCTCCCGCGCGCGCACCGAGGCAGAAAACAGCCTAAAGCGCCAGGTGGGGCGCGGCCGGTTCGAAATCATCTTCGACCCCCGCGAGCGGGCTGCTAGACTAGAAGAAGCCCTCGCGGAAGCGGGCATCCACGACTTCGAGTAGGAGGAAACATGTCCAGAGCACTCAAGAACATGCGCATGGGGGCCAAGGTTCCCAAGGTCAAAAACTCGCAGGTCCCGCCCCTGGGCGCGTACAAGAGCGAGACCAATGTCCCTTGCCACATGGGCAACTCCATCGCGCTGCCCGGCGGCAACAGGGCTAAGAAGATGAAGCCCGCGAACTCGGTTGCGCTGAAAAAGGGCTAACTTCCAGCAGCCCCGTCTCGCCGGTCTTCTCCCATATCTCCAGCCGGAATGTGAACTCAGCCAATGGTCCGAATTGTCGAACCCATCGGATAGCCTCTTGCTTATCGGAGAACAGTGGCCCGAAACTTGGGTCACTGCCCATAGCGTAGGATACAGGTCTGTACATAATTAAACCTCAAAGAAACCTCAGACCGCCGGCCAGCCCTTCGCATTGTCTTGCGCGAACGCGGCGCGCTTCGCATCAGACACCAGCACCTCCACGTCAATTAACGGCCCTACGGCGAAGTCGCAATAGACGCTCAACTGCCTCAGCCCCATGCGGAACGTCGGCTCGCCAAGCTCCTCACATTCCCGCCGCTCCCGGTACCGCTTCGTTGCCGTGTCGTAAACCCGCCACGGCTCGTGAACCTCCCGCTGCAGCAAGTACACGTCCCAGCCAGGATCTTCCTTGCCGTCGCGGTAGAGGCGGAAGATGATGGTGAGGCGAGTCATGCTTTCACCGGCCCAATCACTTCGTCCAGGTCGTTCCCCTCGGTCGCGCGTAGCACGGCCAGAATTTCCTTCACGTCCAGGATACGAAACTTCGCGCCGCCGATGTAGTACTCGGTGCCCGCGTAGGACCCGAAGCACACCGCCGCGTTCTCGACCAGGCCGGCGGCCCTCATCGCGTCGGTGATGCCCTCGCCCAGGCTGATAACGATGCCGGTACAGGCGCGCGGCTTTTCGGTGTTACGCTTCTGGCCGTTCGAGTCGTAGTAGACCTGCGGCGCCACGATGTTGGAGCGCTGCGCCGCCGCGTCGGCCTCGGTGTAGGGCTCGATTTCATCGACCAGGACGCGCTCGCCCAGTACGGCGTGGACCTCCAGGCCGCTGAACAACTGCTTGAATTTTACGGTGTATTCCTTCGGAATTAGTCGTCGCTTTGCGGGTATCGTTGCTGTTGCCATGCTATCCTTTCTTTCTTCTAAGAATATCTTCCAGGTTCAACTCCACGCTCGGGCGGATGCCGAGCCGCCGCTGCACCTGGATCATCTGCTCGCGCAGCTCAGTGACGGCCTCCTCCAGCAGGTGCAGGTTCATCCGTTTTTCCTCCCTGGGCTCGTCGAGCTTACGGCGGACGTAGTTGAGCTTATTAGAAGTTCGGGGCTTGTTGTTTGTCATCGCGGGCGCTTTGACGGCTACTCCTTGGGGTCAGGCTGGATACTCCCGCCACTCGCGGCCGTCGAGCATTGCACCTGCGGCTTTCTTGCCGACCTTGGCGAACTCCTGGCCTTCTTGGAACCGCAATACGCGCCGTGTGGCTAGTGCTTGAGTTGGCTCCTGTCCGCGCGGAACAAACTCTCCCCACTGCTTGAAGAAAAACGGTACATCGGCGGCTTGGCACTGGTCGCGTATCGACCGCACCCAGTCCGGGTGCATGGGCCGTGCGCCGGGGCCGGACTCGCCGCCGACGACAACCCAGTTAAGTGCTGGCCGTACTCCTATGTCCGGTGTCTCGATCTCTCGCAGTGAATCGAACAGTCGAAAATATTTGCCTTCGTAGGCCCTGATTGATCCGAAGTCCAGTTCGGAAAGTAAAGGCTCCGCCGACACCCACCGCACCGCCGCCGGGGTCGCCAGCAGCTCCGGGATGCGCTCGTCGGCGTACTTCTGGGACTCGACCGAGACGCCCAGGTGGACGTTGGGTAGAGGCCACAGCATGCACGGCCCGCTCAAGTCCAGCCACGGAAAGCGATCAACCCAGTCGTTCGCCTCGGGGATCCATTCCTTATCAGGGATGAACCCCAACTTAACCAGTTGCATCTTCGCGAAAGCGCTGACTACTGCGCCGCGAAAGTCGTACCTTCGCGGGCGATCCGGCGGGTTGTTTTCAGTTTTGGCCGCAAACCACTCCCGCATCCGCTTCGCCCGCTTGGTCAGCACCTGGAAAGTGTGCTGCGGGCACAGCGCCATCACGGCAAACACCTCGTCGATCGCCTCGTCGGGCAGCGCCTCGTGAAACAGATCGCTCATGGAATTCACAAACACGCGGCGCGGCTTGCGCCAGTGCAGCGGCTCGGTCAGTTTTTCGGGGATCAGCTCGACCCGGCCCGTCCAGTGCGGGCCCGCTTTCGTGCGCTCCGCGAAGCCGTGGAATTTGTCTGGAACGGAAACCTGTGTGAGATCTTCGCCGCTAACGGCGCGCGTCGTATATCCGCTAAACCGTGCCGCCATGCGCTCCGCATAGCAGCGCTCACACCCCGGCGAGATCCGGCTGCAACCGCGCACTGGATTCCAGGTTTCCTGGGTCCATTCGATCTTGCTTTTCATCGACCGCGCCTCCGTTGCTTCCTGTAGAGTGTCATAGTGTGTCACCTTTGGTTTTTCAGATGCCGTTGCAGGTTGCCGAGCGTCATCTTTGCGACCGCGAGAGCCCTGTATTTCCAATAACTTACTGATTCCATGTCGGTTCTAAAAAGGCACCCCAGGGTTCGAATCCCACCCTCACCGCCACTGTCTTTTCAATATGTTACAAATCTACTGTGTCAGGTTTGGTTTTTCGGGGCGCTCTCTGTGGTGCGAAGTGACCGCGTGACAGTCGCCCGTCGTGGTCGAAAACAACGTCGATCAAGCTGTCGTAAGGTCCGAGCGTCAGGCCATCCGAATAGCGTCTTTCGATCTGGCCGTACCATCGCACGACCGTCGCCCGCTGCATGGTCATGCTGAGCGGCGTCGAGCGGTCATTACGGAATAGCTTCGCGTCGAAGACTCTCACTCGTGCGCCGGGTAACAACGTCTTCATTGAACCCCCTCCACTGCCTTCATCCCCGCCACAACCACCGGGTCCTTGGCCCAAATCCTGGTTACGGCTTCCTCGGCCTGGTCCTGCCGCTTCTTAATCCAGGCGCCGTAGTACTTCTCGGTCACCTGGCTGTTGCGGTGGCCGCCCAGCTTCGCCGCCTCTTCGAGCGAGACGCCGTTCGAGAGCAGGTCCACGAAGAACGTGTGCCGTACCCGGTGCGAGCGCGCGCCGGGGACGCCGCACACCGAGAACACGTTGTCGCGCAGCTCGTCCACCCACGACCGCGAGTGGCCGTCGCGCGAGCCGTTGCCCGACCAGAAGTAGTAGCGCTCCGACACGTGCGGGAACGCCTCAAGCGCCGTCAGCACGACTTGCGGCAGCGGCAGGTGAACCGGCGTGCCCGTCTTGTCGGTATAGATGAACAGCCTGCCGGCGCGGATGCGCGTCTTCTCCAGGCACGCCACGTCTTTGATGCGCATGCCGCTGTAACGCCCGAGCAATATGAACGCGCGGTGCTTGGGGTTCGTGCACGCGGTCAGGATCTTGCCGAACTCTTCTTGGGTGAACGGCATCACCTGCTTCTCACGCACCTGCGGCGGGCGCACCGCGAGCGCCGGGTTGATGGCCAGCCAGCCGCTATCGACACAGAACTTGAAGAACGACCGCAGCCGCTCCAGTTGCTTGCGCTGCGTCAGGGGCGCGACGCCGAGCCCGCCGAGAAACTCCCGCAGCTTCTCGGGCGTGATGTCTTCAAGTGGCCCCTTGAGCGCCTTGCCCACGAGGCCTAGCAGGTAGCGGTACTTGCGCACCGTCTCGCGGGCCAAGGCGCGGCGGTCCTGGTCGATGAGAAACCGCTCAGCGGCGTGCGATAGCAGCATCGGCGCGACCCTTGTCTGTTTCATGTTCTCCACCAGCCGCTCGGCCTCCGCCCAGTCGCCGGTGCGCAGCGACGCGCGGTCCTGCTTCTGCAGGCCGTCCCAGCCCTTGACGTAGATCGGGCAGGCGCACCGCCGGTAGTCCAGGGGGCGCTTACCCTTCGGGGCCGAAGCGAGGCAGCTAGGCGTGTGGCGGCGGACGAGTCTGAGCATGAGCGCCATTGTACTACCTCGCTACCCCACATAAAGGTAGGACTCTTTGCGCCAGCCGCTTGGCCGCGATCTCGCAAAAACGTTCTTCGATCTCGATGCCGATGGCTTGACGACCGTGATTCTTTGCCGCGTGCAGGGTCGTGCCAGAGCCGCAGAATGGATCAACTATTAACTCGTCGTGGTCGGAGCACCAGTTCACGATGAAGGACTGATGCGCCAGCGCCCGGCTCATCGGATGCCCGTTGGCTGGCCTGTCGCCGGGCTGAGCTTTCGGTGAAACACTGGGGATGACTTGCCGCCCCGGTGTAAAACGAATCGGAATACCAAAGACGTACGCCAACTCGTTGCCGCCGAGCACTCGTCCCAGGTAACCGGGCATCACGTATTGAAGCCAAATCGCCTGCAGGAAAGGCAGTCGCGCAGGGACGGGTCCCAGAAAGCGCGGGTCGCAATCGTTACGCATCTCCACCACAAGCCGGATCGCCGAACTTGGAATCAAGGCGCAGAACTCAGCGAAGAGTTCATACGGCCGATCGTGTCCGGTGATCTTCCCCGGCGGGCAATTCGGCCACACGGGGTCGGTGATAATCGCATCGGGCTCAAGCGACGGCAGGATCTCCCGGCAGTCACCGCAGTAGATGGTTATCCCATCTTCCTGGTAATAGGGATTCATCGGTTGTAAGCCCCTAGGGCCTCAGATGCCTTTTTGATCGGCTCTTGAAGTTCGGAGCACGCTCGCCCGTTGTAATAGAAGCACCCTTCGTCCCATTGGCCGTATCGGTCCATTCGATCAAGGAATAGACGTAGGGCTTTAATGAGATTCTGCACTCGATCCCTTTGGGCGTCGTCGATGTTCTTGTAGGCGGGCCGCTGTTTCATAGCATTTCAGTCCTTTCGGGCTTCAAAAGTTAGTCCTTCCTTCACCGCACCCGCCGCGCCATCCGCTCCCGCGTCCGTGCGAGCAGCACGCCCAGGCGGTTCTCCTTGTCCACGTTGGGCTTGTTGCGATGCTCGCGGCGGATACGCTCGACCACGCTCATTGGCACGCGCCACAGGGCGCGGCGGTTGGTGCCGTAGCGGTACACGTCGTCGCGGCGCTCGACCATGCGGCGCATCGTGTCGTAGCCGATGTTGAGTTCCTTGGCGGCTTCCTTGATGGTTATGTCGCGGTCTGTCATTGCTGCTCCTTCTCGGCTTGTCCCTTGCCACACCTAAGCCGGGTCGGCGTGGGGGGTCAGACGTGCTCCATCCCTTCAGAACGCTTCATCGGCCCGATCGCTTTCCTGACGAGTTGCCACTTCGGGCACTTTTTCTGCGCCAGTTTCAGTTAGCCACTCGGGGTGTTTGACGTCTAGCCTCTCTAGCGCTAACCGTGTCCTTCGTTCCGCGTTTATCAGGTCGCAGGCTGGGTCGCTTGTACGTTCATTCCAGTGCTGAACTGCCTCTTCCCTTGTATGCCACCAGCACGTCATCGCGTGGCAGCGGCCTTGGCATTCCACGCGATGGCCGGGGACGCCATTAAAGCAGTTGGGGCTTATGGTCAACCAAGCCTCAGCCCCGCAATGCGGACACGCTCGAAGGCCGCTACTCCCCGCTTCCCGTAGCACGTCGCTGAGATATTCGGCTATCAGGCATTCATGGCAGCAGCCCTTGACGAACTCGCGCCCCGGCTCCTGCTCCCTGAGCCATTGGACGAACTTCTTGCGGGTTAGGGTCATACCCCGCCCCCCAGCTCGTCCGAGACGTAGGCCAGGGCCTCGTCGGCCGGCGCGCGGCAGCTGCACGGCGCAACGCAGGTGCCGGCGGCGGCGTGCTCGACCCCCGGCAGGCCCTTGCGCTGAAAGGTCCGTTCCACGAACCCCGTGCCGCCGCAGCGCGGGCATGTGATCATCTCGCGCTTCCAGGTCTTCTCGCGGGTAGAGAACGACACCCGGCGAATCGAGGCCACGGTCGGGCAGCCGTCCTCGGACTCCAGATCTTCCGCTACCTGCTGCGCTTGCTCCTTGGTACGCGGGTACTTCTGGAAGGCGTCAATGAGCGCGGCGATGGCGTCGTCTTCCTTGGGGAAGAACTGACGAGCCGAGAACTTCATCACGAGCTTGCGGGCCAGGGCGCGTGGGATGGTCATAGGTTCTCACCTAATAGCCTCTTTGACCAACGGATATGATCTCGGCAGATCACTTGAATGTATCCGAGCAGTACGCTCTTGCGTGCTTCGATGATCGCCATTTCCTCTCCATGGGTTTTACGGTTCATATGGCTTCCGTGTCGAGAGGATTCAGCCGGAATCAGGATGTCGATATGCTCAAGATCCCTCACGATTGAGCGCAGATTCTCTTGGCACTGGAATAATTCCATTTCGAGTTCTTGCTGCTTTGTCTTATTGCCGCGCTTCACTCTCATAGTTCCTTGATCCTTTCGCTCAGGCTGTCCACCTCGCGCTTCTGGCCCGCCACGTCGGCCTCGGGGTGCCAGTCTCGAATCCAGTTGTGGAGGTCAGGCACCATACGGCCCGCCACCCAGGCCGGCTGCCAGACCTCGCGGTGCTGGCGGAGCGCCGCCGCCGCCGTGGCGTCGTCGAAGCGGCTCAGGAACAACTGGCAGGCGAGGTTCGGTTTGGGGTTGTGACCTCGTGGGTGCTCGGCCTGGATGGCGGCCCAGATTTGCTCAAGTTTTGCTTCCGTTTTGCTTCCGTTTTGCTTGAGCAAAATCGGCGCATTATTTCCGCGCGGTACTTCAGTGGGTATCTCATGGTTCTTTCCCGGTCCGTTAGAAGATGAGAGAGAAGGATTCTTATTAACTACTAACGGCTTGCTTAAGCAAAGCTCTGGCAAATCGGAAGCAATTGCTTTAGAGCCGTTTCCTTTCTTGGAGATACCGCCAAGCCTTCCGACCCTCGAACGGACTTTTCCGATTCTTTGCTTTCGTCCACGTATTTCTTCGAGGTCTTGATTGACCCAGCCACGACCAGGAATGAGATTGAACTTGGCTCGAACACGCGACCCTTCAGGCGACCAAAGTCGGGTAACCTCCGCGACTGATGTGCTTGCGATTTTTGCGATCAGCAAGTCATCCCCTTCGGGTATTTGCCCCTTCATCCACTGAAACGTCAGGAGTTCGAAATACAAGCCCTTCTCCTCAAGGCTCATGACTAGGTGGCTATCTGACGATCTCCACCGATCACAGTTAAACGGCAGCTCCCAAAACTTAGCCACGGGCAGCCTTTCGCTGCCTTCTGGTCCGTATACGCTTCGCGTTCACGCTCAGCGATTTCTCGGCCACTGAAAGAAACCCACCTTTGTAGTTTGGCCATCCCTTACACGGCCCGCAGGTGTTGTGCGACCAAGCAAAGTAATTTCCATCCTTATCTAGGGCCGTGTGCGGAACCCACTCTGGAGCCTGTGGATTCGCCGGGACTGCCTCGCCACAATGTGAGCATGCCTCACCTTCGATTGGTGGTAGCTTAGGTTTCGTCTCGCTCATTCGCCAACTTCCTCCCACTCCCCCAGCTCCCCCAGCGGCACCAGGGCCCGCGCCTGCCCCTGCTGCCCCGCCGGCGGCTGGAGCCGCACCGCGACGCCCCAGGCGTCCTCAACGACCTCGGTAACGCGCCACACCAGCGGGCTGCCGGGGAGGCGGTAGAGGGCGTCAATAGCTGGGGCACTCATGCGGCAACCTCCGGCCGGTAGCACCGCGCGATATGCCGGGCCAGCGGGAAGGGAATCTTGGCGATCAGGGCTGAGGCGTGCTTACGGGCATCGCTACGGGATGAGCGCCGACGGGCGATTGAGCAGTCTTCGCCGGCACCGAACCAATCCCCGCACTGCTTCACGCCGTTGTTCTTGATCGCCCGCGCCCCGGCGACCCGCGTGAAATCCTGGCCGCGCTTCGACCTATCTGACCAGTTCAGCCCTGGGGCTTTCACGCCGTCGTTTTCTGCCGCCCGCTGCATCCTGGTTACAAATTCTGGCCTGTTGTGATGCGTGAACCAGTCGTCGCCACGAGCCCCGCCGACCTTCACCGCTTTCGCGATCGGCATCAGCGCCGGAACATCCCCCCAAAGGTAGAAGCTCCCGTAATGCCAGGCCGCGCGCCCAACCCACTGCTGCGCGCCCCTGACGTTCTCAACCAACATCGGCACATGACGCCCCGCCGCCCCTGACGCCTCCCGCTGAATCCGAAAGCACGCATCGAACAGCGTGTTGTCGGGCGGCTCTCGGGGCCAGCATTGCCGCCAAGCCTTCCATTCGTCCGATTCGCATTCCGTCATTTCCTTTTGCGACTTATCCCACCATTTAGGGCATCCCAAACCCAATTCCTCGGGGGTCTTTGCTTTCGCTGCCTTCCACGGCATCGCCCGGTAGCTATAGGCTTGGCAGGGCGGCGAGGCCACGATCACCGCCGCATCGATGAACCGCGAACCGTCGAGCGTCAGAACGTCCTGTAGGACAAGCTGCGCCGGGTACGGGCGCCGCTCGATGTCAAACCCCACGACGTCAAAACCCTCAGATAGGAACCCTTCGGCCCAGCCGCCTAAGCCCGCGTATAAATCAATCGCCAAAGGCTTTTTGGAAACTCCCATCTGTGCTCCTTTCCCTTTGGCGTATTGGATTTGTGGTGAGGGCGAGCCTGATCGGCCATCCGCGATTCAGGCGATCCGCTATAATCTCTCGCTTCAAGCCCGTGGATTCCGACCACTCAGTCAACGTTTTTTGTTGTCCGTCGCAGACAATACGACGGTTTCTGCTTGTGTTTCTGGCTTGTTCCTTCGCGGTTGTCCAGCGCACATTGCCCGGTTCGTAGTTGCCGTCACGATCTGGATAACGATCCAATGAATGCTTTGGCGATGGTCGTGTCCCCATGTCGGCATAGAAATTGGCGAACGTTAACCAGCGCTCGCAAACAGCAATACCTCGACCACCGTAGAGGTGAAAATCTTTGAAGCGTGGATTTCTGCACCGCGTCAGCATGCCACTCCATGCCCGGTACTCAGACGGGCACGTCCGATAGGTCGGGCCGGTGTGGTCGTACTTGCGCAGATTCTCGCCTCGTCTCAATTCATATCTCCGCAATAGAGGTCGATGGCGAGCGGCTTCACTTGCCGCCCCTCCGGCCCCAGGAAGGCTTCCCCTTCCCTAGCGCTCTCACTTGAGCCCGCCGGTCCTGAAACGCCTTATGCCAAGCCTTCTTAGCTGCCAGCCGACCGTAGAGGTCCGTCGCGGCCTCTAGGGGCCAACCCTGGACCAGTTCGCGCAGTTGCAGGTATTGCTCGTGCGGTATCTTGCCCTTGACCCTGTTTTGTAGTTCGTGGCAGACGTGAAGGTTCCCAAGATCCGACGTTCCCCCAAGGGCCATCGGCTGCTTGTGGTCTATCGCAATCTCAGACAAGTTCAAGAGTCGCCCGCTGTATGGGCACTTCCACAGCAGCCGCTCCTTGACTGGCTCTGCGGGGTTCTGAGATTCACACGTCAGCCATGCGCGGAACCTGGCCAGCGTGAACGGCAGCGTCCCACCGTTGCGGTCCCTCAGCGTGCGGCAGAGGCTGGCGCTCCTGGCGTTCCAAGTGGGTGGTTTGGTTAGCATGTTCATCGCGTCAGATACGCCAACCGCCGCTTTGGGTTGCTGAACTCCGCCATAGCGATAGCAAGAGCATTGTCAAACTCATCTTCCCGGCACTCCATCCATCCACTTATGGACCACTCTGGGCTTATACGAGAGACATATTGAGACTCGATTTCAAGCTGCGGCTTACCCCGGTAGTCGGTTTGGACATCACGCGGTCGATATTGGCCCACATGTCGATGGATTCGCTAACGCTACGGCCGCGCGTGCCTCGCCGAAGGAAGTGGGTTATGAGCCCTTACGGGATCTCGCTAACTCCGCTTCGATTCGCTCAGCGACAAAGCGGAGCCGTAGTCCATACTCGGCGATTTCTTCCGGCGTATAGCGGGCTTTTTTGCCGATGATTTCGTAATCCCTCAGCCACTCTTCAATTGAGAGGTTTTGGCATCCAATGGAGACATTAGAGCTACCATATACGGCTATAATGTCGTCTCGCAGGCCGCTAATTTTAATGATTCCTTTGGCCCCGCGAAGGTCGGCCCGGTAAAGGTCGGCCTCGCTAAGGTCGGCCCCGCGAAGGTTGGCCCCGCGAAGGTCGGCCACGCTAAGGTTGGCCACGCTAAGGTTGGCCTCGCTAAGGTTGGCCCCGCGAAGGTCGGCCACGCTAAGGTCGGCCTCGCTAAGGTTGGCCCCGCGAAGGTTGGCCACGCGAAGGTCGGCCCCGCTAAGGTAGGCCACGCTAAGGTTGGCCCCGCGAAGGTCGGCCACGCTAAGGTCGGCCT
>Ga0214471_10000208_pt1 | contig 53867 bp, 56 predicted proteins | sample RVTome_5_FD_207665 | JGI IMG/M metagenome (GOLD analysis project Ga0214471, IMG submission 207665) | Soil microbial communities from uranium-contaminated site in the Upper Colorado River Basin, Wyoming, United States - RVT142D155 | ecosystem: Environmental > Terrestrial > Soil > Contaminated >... | reverse complement strand
ATGCGCAAGCCTATTTACATGGAAACATTTGTACACCACAGCGACCGCCGTAACCCTTCACCTCTCAACAACATCCACCTGATAAACCCCTCATTCTCTAAGGGAACTTCGGGCTAGTCGACGAGCCGGAGCGGCATCACCAGACACAGGTATGCCGCGGGATCGTCCCAGCCAGCGGGCTCGATGGTCGCGGCCCGTTCCGGCGCCTTCATGGTCAGCCGTACCTCATCGGTGGGCATGTATTTGAGGATTTCCAACAAGTACGTTGCGTTAAACCCAATCTCCAGCGGCTCCCCGTCGTAGCTCGCCGCCATTTCATCCTGGGCCTCCCCCAGATCGGGCGTACTCACGGTGAACTTGATCGTCCCACCACCAAACGCCAGCCGTACGCGGTGCGTCTGATCGCTTGCCACGACGCCGACCCGGCGCAACGAAGAGGACAACCCCTGCTTGTCGATGGTTGCCGTCCGGTCATTCTCGCGCGGAATGACCTGCTCGTAGTTGGGATATGGTCCTTCGATCAGTCGTGTGTAGACCAGCGTATCCCGGCAGCGGAATCCCAAGTGGTTATCGCTCCGGGCAATCTCAATCTCATCCGCCGCGTCGAAGAGCCGCCGGATTTGCTCCAGGGCCTTGGGCGGCACGATCAGGTCGGCCGACGCGCTGCCCCCGGCGACCGGCACATCCATCCTCGCCAGGCGGTGCCCGTTGGTGGCAACCATCCGCATCCGGTCCTCCCGCAACTCCCACAGTACGCCGTTCAGGATCGGTCGGCTCTCCTCATTGGAGGCGGCAAACGCCACATGTCCGATGAGCTTCTGCAAATCGCCGGACGTCACCTTCCAGGTCTCTTCGAACGAAATCGCCGGGAAGCTCGGGAACTCGTCGCGCTGGATTCCCAATAACTTGAACCGAGAGCGACCACACTCGAGGTTCACACGCTGTTCCCCCGCTCCGGTCACGCGAATTGCCGCGCTTGGCAACTCGCGGACGATCTCAACCAGTTTCTTGGCCGGAAGGGTCACCGCTCCTTCTTCATCGACCTCGGCCGGTACCACCGTGCTGACCGCGATATCCAGGTCCGTTCCGGAAAGACGAACGCCATCCTTCACAGCCTCGACAAGGATGTTCGAGAGCACCGGCAGGGTGGTCTTGGTCGGTACGCTTGCCGCTACCGCAACGAGACCTTCCTGGAGCTTTTCCCGCGTGATCGTGAACTTCATCAGCCCACCTGCAAACGTGGATACATATAGTAACTACTGATAAGAGTATTCTAATCTCGTAGTCGTAGTAGGGTTTCCGGAAACCTTGAGTACTTTCCTAACCTCCGACACCACATGGTCATTCCCGTTCCGGTCGGTGTGGGATGTCTGCCCATGGGTGTGGAGCGATCGTGGAGAATCTCCCGATGTCCCCGCTTGGCGATCGGTACCAACAGACTCGTGTGGGCAAACGACGCATTCCCGCTCACGGCGCGGCGAGTTCCCGGCGCGCATGTTCGACGCGTTCTCGGAACTGCCGATCCTGCGACATCTCTCTCGTAACTTTCCCGACGGAGTGAATGACGGTCGAATGGTCGCGGCCGCCAAACGCCTGCCCGATCTCGACCAGTTGCATCCCGAGAAACTCCCGCGCCAGGAACATCGCCACCTGGCGGGGCACCGTGAGGGTCTTGGTACGCGCTTTCGACCGTAGTCCCTCCGGCGTCACGCCCCAACGGCGGGCCACCACCTCCTGCACACGCGCCACACTGGGGACCGACGACGATCGGTCAGTGTCCACGTCGCCCTGGTTGATCTTGTTGCTCAGCGCGTCGCGGGCCAGATCGATCGAGATTTCCCGGTGTTTCAGCGAGGCGAACAGGAGCAGCTTGATGATGCAACCTTCCAACTCGCGGACCGAACTGCGCACATGTTCGGCAATGAACCGGAGTACGTCATCCGGAATGGTGAGTTCGAGGTGGTCCTGCTCGGCCTTCTTGCGCAGGATCGCGATCCGGTGCTCCAGATCGGGCTGGCCGACGTCAGCCACCATGCCCCACTCGAACCGGCTGACCAGGCGTGACTCGAGGCCCGGGATTTCCTTGGGCGGTCGGTCGGACGTGAGAACGATCTGCTTTCCGGCCTCGTGCAGGGCGTTGAACGTGTGGAAGAACTCCTCCTGCGTCATTTCCTTCCCTTCGAGGAAATGCACGTCATCGACCAGGAACATGTCCATCTCGCTCCGGTATCGTCGCCGGAACTCGGGCATCGTACGCCCGTGGATTCCCTCGATCACTTCGTTGATGAATTGCTCGGCGCCCATGTAGGCGACGCGGGTACCACCCTCCCGCTCGAGCACCGCATGGGCGATGGCCTGCATCAGGTGCGTCTTCCCGAGCCCCGTGGCCCCATAGATGAACAGCGGGTTGTACGTGCGTCCGGGAGCCTCGGCGACGGCGTGGGCGGCGGCCGCCGCCAGTTCGTTGGACTTCCCGATCACAAACGTGTTGAACGCGTACCGATCGTTGAGCGGCGTTGCCCACGCCTCGGCCGCCAATGCCTCACCGGCGCTGGATGGCGGCGAGACGAAAAAGTCCATTTGGGGTCGGGTCGTTCGCTCTTCCTGTACCTGGAACACGACCTCGACCGGGTGACCGAACGCCCCCGAAGCCATGCGCGACAGGAGTGCCGCGTGCTTCGAGGCGTTCCACTCGACCGCGAACTGGTCGGGGGCGCCTACGATGAGGCGACCCTCTTCAAGCGCAATGGGCTGAGCTGGTTCCAGCCAAGTACGGACCGTCGGATCGGGAAGTTCTCGTCGCGCCTCGCTGAGTAGACGCGTCCACGCCTCTTTGGCTGAGAGCTCCATGCGCAATGAAAATGTGGTGGATGGTGCGTCAAGGGAGACCGACGTTACGACGGGGATGTGGAAAAGTCAACCTTGACCCTTGACCCCTGGTCTCGGTAGTTTTTTTAGCCCTAAGAGAGGTAGTACGATGAAACCGACGTATAAGCCGCGCAACCGGCGGCGCATCAATAAGCACGGGTTTCGCGCGCGCATGGCGACCCGCTGGGGTCGCGCGGTATTGAGCCGTCGGCGCAAGAAAGGGCGCAGGCGCCTGTCGGTGCGGCTGCCCTCCAAGCACGGAGCCGCCTGACGTCCGAGGGCCTGCCTCGGAGTTGGCGGATCACACGCGGAGAAGATCTCAGGGCCGTGCTGACGGCGACGACGCGCCGGCGCACGTCCGGGCTGGACTTCGCCTGGCGTCCCAATGAGGTGGGACATCCGCGTTTGGGAGTTGTTGTTCCGCGTTTCGGGCACACGGCTGTGGCTCGCAACCGGCTACGGCGCCGGCTTCGTGAGGGCGCGCGACGCCGCCTCCTCCCGCAACTACCGCCATTGGACCTCGTCATCCGTCCGCGGGCAGCGGCCTATGATGCCGCGCCTACCGTATTGATCGCCGAGTTGGAGTCATGGCTACGCCACTTGCCCAAATAGTCCAGTGGCCGCGCAACGCCGCCAGCGCGCTCGTGCGGGTGTATCAGGTCCTTGCGTCGCCGTTCCCGTCGCCATGCCGCTATACGCCGACCTGTTCCGCGTACACGCTGGATGCGATCGCACGCTACGGGGCGCTGAAAGGCATGTGGCTCGGAATCCGCAGGATCCTGCGTTGTCATCCCTTCGCCCGCGGTGGGCACGACCCCGTTCGATGAGGAGCACCTAGCGTGGATCGCCGCCTGCTGCTCGCGATCGGCTTAATGCTGATCGTCGCCGTCCTCCCGTCCATCCTGTGGCCTCCGGAACGGCCGTCCCCGGATGCGGCGGCACGCGCGGGGCAGGACAGTGCGGCCCCGCGAGAGACGCCGCAGGTGGCGCTGGCTCCCGAAACGGTGTTCGTCGCGCCGGAAGCAGACCAGGCCAGGCCGACCGCCGTCCCGACCGATAGCGTCCCGCTACGGATTGTCGACGTCGAGTCGGATCTCTACCGCTACGAGTTCTCGTCACGAGGCGCGCGGCTTACCGGCGCCGCCTTGCGGGCGTACCGGTCCTTTGCGCCCGGCGACTCCGGCACGGCCCAGGTCATCCCGGATGATTCGGATTTTCTGGCCTACAAGGTGATCGTCGGTTCTGATACGGTGGCGCTGGCGGACTGGACCTTCGAGCCCGATCGCGAAACGGTCGCCGTACCCGCCGAAGGCGAGGCGACGCTGAACTGGTCCGGGCGCCGCGGCAACCTGGTCGTGCGGCTCGCGTACGTGTTTCGTCCAGGGACCTACATGTTCGATGTGCGTGGCGAGGTCGAGGGCGTGGACGCCGCGGTCATCTCGGTCGGATTGGGTCCGAGGCTGCGGTCGGTCGACGCGGATACCGGTCTCGACATCCAGGCGTACGGCGTCGTCACCAAATCGCGTTCCACCGAGCGGTTGAACTTCAGTTCGCTCGATCCCGATGAACGGCGCGAGTTGACGGGCCCGTTCGAATGGGTGGCAATCAAGTCGAAGTATTTCGTGGCCGCCGTGTTCGCCGATGCCGAAGGCCAACCGCGTTTTGGCGGCGTGGTCGCGGTCGGCCGTCCGCGCACCGGTCGCTTGGCGACGGAGGCGGGCACGGTCGCGTCGTTGCCCGCGCCGGGCGGTCGATTCAGCCACTCCGTGTGGGTGGGACCGCAAGAATCGACCCGGCTCAAACGCGTGGGCCGCGGATTCGACGACGTGAATCCGTATGGTTGGTTTCTCCGGCCGGTGATCCGTCCGTTCGTGAATTATCTCATCATGCCGGTCCTGCTGTGGATGCACCAGTCGCTGAACCTGGCCTACGGGTGGGTGCTCATCCTGTTCGGAATCATGGTTCGTCTGGTGCTGTGGCCGCTCAACCAGAAGGCCATGCGGGCGAGCACCGCCATGCAGGCGATCCAGCCAGAGGTCAAGGCGTTACAGGAGCGGCACAAGCAGGACCCGGCGAAGCTGCAGCAGGAGATGATGAAGCTCTACAAACTGCACGGCGTCAACCCGCTCGGCGGATGCCTGCCGATGTTGATTCCCATGCCGGTGCTGTTCGCGCTGTTCTTCGTGTTCGCGAACACGATCGAATTCCGGGGTGTGGAGTTTCTGTGGCTGCCCGACCTGTCGCGGGCCGATCCGCTCTACATCATTCCGATTCTGATGGGCGCGTCGATGTACGCCGTGACCAAGCTGGGCCAACGAGGTGTGCCGCCCAACCCACAGGCGAAGATGATGACCTACATCATGCCACCCTTGTTCACCCTGTTGTTCCTGAAGTTCTCGGCTGGTCTGAACCTCTACTACGCCGTGAGCAACCTGGCGAGTATCCCGCAACAGTGGATGATCAGCAACGAACGCATCGCGCGGCTCGGGCCGGGAGGCGGCAAGGGTGGAGGAGGGCCGAAAGACGCCTAGCGGGCGCCCCGTGTCGCGTTCCGCTCGCGGGCCGGCCGAGTGCTGACCGATCCGATCGCCGCTTTGGCGACTCCCGCCGGTACATCCGCCATTGCGCTGCTCCGTCTTTCCGGCACCGGGGTCCACGGCGTCGCGCAACGCGTTCTGCGTCCGTTCGATGCGCTACCACCCCGAACAGCCCGTCGCGCGCGCGCCGTGCATCCCGACTCGGGGGAAACCCTCGACGACGTCCTGTATACGGTGTTTGTCGGGCCGGGATCTTACACGGGTGAAGACTGCGTCGAGATCGGGACCCATGGGGGTCTCCTCGCGCCGGGCGAAGTGCTGGGGGCGTTGCTTGCCGCGGGCGCGCGGCTGGCGCACCCGGGCGAATTCACCCGTCGCGCCCTGGCGAACGGCAAGATGGATCTCTTGCAGGTGGAAGCGACGCAGGATCTGATCGAGGCGACCTCGCCGGCCCAGCGACGCGCAGCGCTCGGCCAGCTGGACCGGGCCCTGTCGGCGCGGATCGGGCGGCTCCGCGATCAGGTCCTGGGGGTCGAAGCGCTGGTCAGCTACGACATCGATTTCCCGGAGGAAGATGCCGGCCCGGTTCCGCCGGAACGGGTCGACCAGGCTGTGGGTGACTTGCGGGCGGCGCTCGAGCGGCTCGTCACGACGGCCGGTGAGGGGGAGCGACTGCGGGAAGGGGCCCTCTGCGTGATCGCCGGCGCACCAAACGCCGGAAAATCGGCGCTGTTCAACGCGTTGCTGGGCAGCGACCGCGCGATCGTCACCGAGATCGCCGGAACCACGCGGGATGCGATCGAGGCTCCGGCCACGTGTGGCGGGTTCCCATTTCGACTCGTCGACACCGCTGGCCTGCACGAGAGCGCCGACCGCATTGAGCGCCTCGGAATCGAGGTGAGCCGACGGTATCTCGCGGCGGCGGATATCGTGTTGTTCTGCGTCGAGGCGGGACGGGACGTGCAACCGGGCGAACGGGGATTTCTCGACATGGTCACCGTCCCGGTGGCATTGGTACGCACCAAGAGCGACCTCGCGATGAACCCGATCCGACCCGGTCTACCGGTCTCAGCGCTCTCCGGCGAAGGTGTGAGCGCACTGCGGGCCGAGCTCGCCCGGCTGGCGTTTACGCGTCTTGCCGGCAGCGCTGACGTGGGTGCGATCATCACCCGTGAACGGCATCGCCTGGCGATCGCGCGGGCGTTGCAGGAGGTCGACGCCTTTCGAGAGGCGCGCGCGGCTGGCCTGGAAGCAGCCGTCGCCGCGACGCACCTGCGTGGGGCGATCACCGCGCTGGAGCAGGTTATCGGGCTCGTGACGGCCGACGATGTCCTCGATCGCCTGTTTGCCACCTTTTGCGTCGGAAAATAGCGTCAGCCTTCGTCGTCGCCCTCGACCGCGAGGCGCCAGATCTCGTCCGCCAGCCACTCGAGGCGCTGTTGGGCGTAATCGACCTCGTCGCTCCGCATCGTGGCGGCGGTGCGAGCGACCAGCCGGACGTGATCTACCAGTTCGTCGAGGGTTTCACGCAGGGAGCGATTGCTCCGCCGTTCGCTGGCGGGAGGCTTCTCGGATCGCGATCGTGGCGTCACGCCGACTGGGCGCCCTGCGCGTCCTCGGCATCGGCGATATCGCGGGCATCGAGTCGCAATGCCTCGGCGATGCCGCGTGTGACCACCGCGCCCTCCACCATGCGCCGTCCGACGTAATAGCCTGATCGTTCGGGAACGACTTTGCCGGCGACGAGTCGCTGGGCCGGGCTCATGCCGCCGGTGAGGTAACGCAAGCGGAATCCGAGACCTGTCAGGTCGAGTTCGGGTTCGATGGCATGCCGCAGGAACGCATCCAATGAGCGCATGCGCCGATACTGGCCGCGACTGTACCCGAGATACTCCCACGGCTGGAATCCGGGTGCCACCCGCTCCGCGGCGGCGACCGCCAGTCCTTCGTTCACCAGCAATTCCCGCAACGTCGCGCGGCTGCCGCTGTCCCAATAGTCGTAGTTACCGCCGGCCTCGGCGACGATGCGCGCCATCTCACTGAGGCTGGTCGACGAGGTGTAGCGGACCGTATGGGCGATTTCGTGGGCCACCCAGAGCGGGATCAAGGATGGGTCGAGACCCAGGCCGAACGTCTCGGGATTCGGCCTCCCGGTAAAGTGCTCGAGGCAGATGAACGCGATCCCGCGGCCGGCGACCACCAGTTCGCCCGCATTGGCCGCGCCCACACCAACGGTGAGATAGACATCGACCGGCCGATCGATCCTGAAGACCCGCTCACACGCGCGCAGGGCATCGCCGGCGAGTTGTGCCACGTCGACCTTCTGCAACAACTCCGACAGATCCCGCCGCTCGGCGCCGAGCGCGCGCCGGATCACGTCCTCCGCGTGGGGACTCTCGAGGTCGAGGACGTAGTTCCGCCAGTACGAGGAGAGGATCAACCGATGTTCATCGAGGTACCTCCGGTACGCGTCGAGCGGGTCATGCGCGTCGAGCAGCGCCAAGAACTCGGGAACGAGGTCTATGAGCATGGAGGCGAACCGAATTTGTGGCCGACTGGGCCGCCTGACAACCCCCAAAAAGCGGACCGGCGTTCGCTCCGGGGTGTGTCGCCCTCAGCCGACCAGGCGGCGCAACGTCGCGGCGTCCGCGGCAGTGAACCCGTACAACGCGATTTCCTCCAAGGCGTCGGCGTGCGCAGACGTGCGAATCGTGTCGAGCATCAGTTCGGCGGAACGCGCGAACGCGAACCCGCCGATGCCGGCGCCGAGGACCGGAAACGCGAGACGTGAGACGTCGTGTGACGCCCCGAGCCGGAGTGCGGCTGCGGTGGCACCGCGGATCGACGCCTCGGAAACGGGCTGGTCGCCCATGGCGGCCGCGTGGATGACGTATCGCACCGTGAGGTTGCCGGCCTCGGTTATCGCGGCGTCGCCAACCGCAATGGGTCCGAGCCGGTCGCATTCCTGCTGAATGGTGGGGCCGCCCGCGGCGGCGATCGCGCCGGCGACACCGGCGCCGAGGAGGAGATGGTTGTTCGCGGCGTTGACGATGGCGTCGCCGTCATAGGCCGTGATGTTGCCCTGCCGCACCTCGATTCGCGGCACGGGGCCTACGGCTCGCGCATCTGCCGGCTCATGTCGTCGAGGAACCGGCGCTCTGCCACGGTGAGGCTGGATAATCCCCGCTCCGAGATCTTGTCGAGCAGGCGATCCATTTCCTCGGATATCTCATCGAGCGTCGGACCCCCATGGGCCGCGGAGGCGGGCGCGTCGTCCTCCGCTTGGGCCTGCGCTTCGAGATGGTGGTGCACCAGCACCGGGGTCTCGGGATCGGGCAATACGGCCGGCCGGACGTGTCGGTCGACCATGTCTTCGCTCTTGAGGTAGAGCAGGCCAAACAGGAGCCCGCCGAGGTGGGCGAACGCCGCGAGGCCGTCGTCGAATCGCGCGGCGAGCGGGATCAAGTCCATCGTAACGAGAAACGCGACCAGGTACTTCACCGGCAGCGGGAACGGGAGGGGGAAGACGAACACCCGCGCGTTCGGCCATGCCATGGCGAACGCGAGGGCCACGCCGAACACGGCAGCGGCGGCGCCCACGAAGGGTGGAACCGTGACCACGAGCGACATGGCGAACGCCAGCACCGGACCACCAAAGCCACACAAGAAAAAGAACCGCGCAAAGGCGGGTCCGCCCATGCGGCGTTCGACCCCGGGTCCGAAGAACACCAGCATCAACATGCTGAACGCGAGGTGCAGGAACCCCGCGTGTACGAACATGTAGGTGAGGAACGTCCACGGCCGTTCGGCGGCGCCCAGCGGGCTGAACGCAAACATCTCCGTGAACCACGGGCCGGTGAACACCGAGATCGTGAGGACATACACGATCACGTTCGCCACCAGCAGGCGGCGTACCCAGGGAGTGAGTTGGAACGGCGACGGTGAATCCATGTACGAGCGGCTCCTCCAGGTACTGTACTCCCTCAGGACCGAACTTTGTTCCGCGACCCCCGCCGCGCCAGGGCCAGCTTGCGGATGGTATCGCACAGGGTCGCGAAGTCGATGCCGGCGGCTGCGGCGGATTGCGGGAGCAGACTCGTCCCCGTCAGTCCTGGGAGCGTGTTGGCTTCGAGGCACAGGGGAACGCCGTCTTCCGCGATCCGGAAGTCGATCCGTGAGAAGTCGCGCAGTTTCAGCGCCCGGTGAACGGCCAGCGCCTGGTCCTGGAGCCGCGTCGTGAGTTTGGGCGGGATGTCGGCTGGGAAGATCTCCCGCGCCATCCCGGGCGTGTACTTGCATTCGTAGTCGAAGATGTCGTGTTGCGGAATGATCTCGCCCACGGCCAACGCCCGTTCGCCGAGCACGCCGACGGTGAACTCCCGACCGGGCACGAACGCCTCGAACATGACTGCCGCGTCGTAGCCCTGCGCCAGCGCGACGGCGTCCTCGATCTCATCGAGGGACTGCACGACGGTCAGCCCCACGGTCGACCCCACATTGACCGGCTTGACGATCAGCGGCAAGCCGAGGCCTGCCAACTCCGTCGGGCCGGCCGGCCACATCGCCCAATCGGCCGTCGCGACGCCCGCCGCTCGGAACAAACGCTTGGCAATGTCCTTGTCCATGGCAATCGCGCTGCCCAACGGGCCGCTCCCGGCGTACGGGATGCCTGCGAGTTCGAGCAGCGACTGAAGCTCGCCGCCCTCACCCTGCCTCCCATGCAACACCGGGAAGACGAGGTCGGCGTCGCGCACCGCCGGCAGCGTGACCAGGGCCGCCCTCAGTTCCGATGCGGCGAGCACGCGGAGGGCCTCGTGGCTGGGTGGACGCGTGGGGACCGACGATACGAGGTACCGCGCCTCGGCGGTGCGAGACATCTCCCCGGATGCCGAGTCGATGGTCGTGACCTCGTGGCCACGCGCGCGGAGGGCTGCGACCACCTGAGCCGCGCCCGCGAACGCGACGTCCCGCTCGGGAGTCGAGCCGCCCGTCACCACCGCGATGCGTGTCATGCCGGCCGATACACGACCCGGTACTGCGGCATTTCCCACAGCTCCACTTCCGAGATCCGCGAGGTCGGGGCGCGTACCTCCAGCGCCTGCGCTACCCGCTCGCAAATGACCATGGCGATGGTCTCCGCGGTCGGCCGGCGCTCGGCGAAATCGGGCAGGTCGTTCAGGTAACGGTGCTCGAACCCCGCGACCGCGCCCCGGGTGACGTGCTCGACCGTGCGGAAATCCACACCCATGCCGTCTTCCAGGGCGTCCGCCTCCACGCGTACCGTCACACGGACGCGCCAATTGTGTCCGTGCATCCGCTCGCACATGTCGACCCCTGGCAACGTGTGCGCGGCCGAAAACATTGCCTCAGCGGAGAGCAAGAAATGCGGCATTTAGCGTAATCCTTGGACGGCGTGGAGCACATCGTAGCGCGTGACGATGCCGCTGATCGTGCCGTCTTGCCGCACCAGCACCGCGGGGACTTCACGCGACAGCAACGCACTGAATCGATCCAGCGGCAAGTCGGAGTCCACCACCGGATAGGGCGGCTCCATGTAGTCGCGTACCGCGTGTTCCAGGACGGCGGGGCTCCCGATGGCGCGCGCCATCAGCGCGCCCTCGGACACCGCTCCCACGCAATCGCCCGTTTCGACCACCGGAAGCTGGGAGACGTTGTAGGTCGTCATGAGGTTCAACGCCTGTCGTACCGTGTGGGTCGCGGCGACAGTGACGAGTTGTTCGGGGCCCCCGTTGCTCTTCGTCTGAAGCAGCGAACGGGCGGTCACGCGTTCGGTCTCGAGGAGCTGGTTCTCCTGCATCCACTCGTCGTTGAACAGTTTGGACAGGTATCGCTCGCCGGTGTCGCTGAGAATCACGACCACGCACGCATGGGGATCGTCGGCCTCGCGGGCCACGTCGAGCGCCACACACACGTTGAGACCGGTGGATCCGCCGACAAACAGTCCCTCCTCCCGCACCAGCCGGCGCGCCATGCGAAACGCGTCGGCGTCGCTGACGGTGCGGAACTCGTCGACGACGTCAAAGTGCAGGGCATCGGGAATCTTGTCGCCGCCGATCCCTTCGACCTTGTACGGATGTCCGTCGCCCTTTGTGCGGCTCCGTCCGTATTCCCCGTAGATCGAGCCGTCGGGGTCCCCGGCGATGACGCGGATGGCGGCATTGTGCTCCTTCAAGAAACGGCCCGCGCCGCTGACCGTTCCGCCCGTCCCGGCGGCGGCCACGAAGTGCGTCACGCGGCCGTCGGTCTGTTGCCAGATTTCCGGTCCCGTGGTGCGGTAGTGGGCCTGCGGGTTGGCGTCGTTGTAGAACTGGTTGGCGAGCATGGCGTTCGGGGTCGCCTTCACGATCGCCTTCGCCTTCATGACGTAGTTGTCCGGATGGTCGGGCGGCACGGCCGTCGGGGTGATGATGACTTCGGCGCCGAACGCCCGCAGCAAGCGGACCTTCTCGCTGGACATCTTGTCCGGCAGCGTGAAGATGCAGCGGTATCCTTTCAAGGCGGCGGCGAGTGCCAGGCCGACACCGGTGTTCCCGGACGTTCCTTCCACGATCACGCCGCCGGGCTTGAGCCGGCCATCGGCTTCGGCTGCCTCGATGATCGCAAGCCCGATCCGATCCTTGACCGATCCGCCCGGGTTGAAGAACTCCGCCTTCCCGTAGACCGGGGTCCGGATGCCGTCGATCACGCGCGTCAACCGGATCAATGGCGTCCAGCCGATGGTCTCGAGCACGTTGTCGTAGGGACGCAGATGTTGCGGCATCAGAACGCTCCCCCGGGTGCCGCGCCTTCCGGGTGACGGAAGTGCACCGGCTGGAGAAAGGCGGTTGCGACCGGGACGCCTTCGCGTCGTGCCGGCGCAAAACGCATGTCGGGGACCGCCGCGAGGGCCGCCGAGTCGAGGGCCGAGTGCCCGCTGCCCTCGGCGATCCGCGTCGAATCCGCAATGAGCATCCCGGACTCGTCCACGAACAGGCGGAGCACCACCGTTCCCTGCGCCTTTTGCAGAAACAGTTCGGGTGGATACCGCACCGGCGCCTCGGCGTTGATCACGATGGGAGGCTCAAAGCCACGTGGGTCGGCCGCGGTCCCGGCGTCAGTCTCCGGGTCGGCGGGTGGTTCGGCCCGGCACGCGAGCATGCACAACGCCGTCAGAATGCCTGTGATCTTGGTCATCACTCCTCAGCGAGTCGCTTCAGGTCGGCCAGCCGCGTCAACGCTTCCAACGGGGTCATGGCATTGGGATCGAGCGCGCGGAGTTCCCGGAGAATCTGGTGGTCGGTCTCGAACAGCGTGAGTTGCGAGGGGTCTGGTGGCGGGAGCGCAACCGTTCCCGCCACGTGGTGCCCCGCTTCCAGGGCCGCGAGAATCGCGCGCGCCCGGCTCACCACATCATCCGGCAAGCCGGCGAGGCGTCCGACGTGGATGCCGTACGACCGGTCCGCCCCACCGGGGAGCAGCCGGTGCAGAAAGACGATGTCGTCGCCCGATTCCCGTACGGCCACATTGAAGTTCCGGGCGTGTTGCAGATCCTCGGTGAGCTGCGTCAGTTCGTGGTAGTGCGTGGCAAACACGGTCTTGCAGCCGACGACGTCGTGCAGGTACTCGGTCACCGCCCACGCGATCGCAACGCCATCGTAGGTCGACGTGCCGCGTCCGATCTCGTCCAGCAGGACGAGACTCCGATCGGTGGCCGAACTGAGGATGGCACTCGTTTCGTTCATCTCCACCATGAACGTCGATTGGCCGCGTCCCATGTCATCGCTGGCACCGACCCGGGTGAAGACGCGGTCGACTACGCCCAGGGTCGCGGTGGTCGCCGGAACGAACGATCCCGCTTGCGCGAGGACCACCGCGAGTCCCACCTGCCGGAGCACCGTGGATTTGCCGGCCATATTGGGTCCGGTCAGCAGGATCACTCGACCCGCGGTGTCCAACAGGACGTCGTTGGGGATGAACTTGCCGCGTGGCATGTTCTGTTCGACGACCGGGTGGCGGCACTCCCGCAGTTCGATGATGGGTTCCGCGACGATCGTCGGCCGGACGTAGTTCGCCGCCACGGCTGTCTCCGCGAACGCGGCGTACACGTCGAGTTCCGCCGTGCGGCGGGCCACATCGTGCACCCGCGGCAACACGGTCAGGACGGCGGCGCACAGGTCGTCCACCAGGGCCCGTTCCCGTTCGAGCGCGCGTTCCTCCGCCCCCAGCACCTTCGCTTCATACTCCTTGAGTTCGGGGGTGACGTAGCGTTCCGCGCCGGTCAGGGTCTGTCGTCGCTCATAGTCGGAGGGAACCGCGTCGCGACGGGTTTTCGTCACCTCGAGATAGTATCCGAACACGCGGTTGTAGCCGACCTTGAGGGAGGGGATGCCGGTCCGCTCGCGTTCTCGCGCCTGGATCTCCGCGATGAAGCGTTTCCCGCCATCGCGCAACTCGCGCTGTTCGTCGAGTACGGCGTCTGCTCCGGGTCGCACGGTATCGCCGGCTCCGATGGCGGCAGGGGGACGGTCCGTGAGCGTGTCCTGCAGCCGCTCGGTAAGGTCGGCCAGCAGGTCAAACCCGTCCGCCACCCGTTCCAACCGTGCGCTCGATTCGCGTGCCGCGAGGCCTTCGAGTGCGCTCTTCACGCCGGGAAGGCGCTGCAGGGAATCCCTCAGCCCACCCAGGTCGCGCGGCGTGGCCCGACGCGCCGCGGCCCGGCCGGCCAGCCGCTCGACGTCCCGCACCCCGTCCAGCCCATCGCGCAGGCGCCCGCGCCCGGGCTGATCCTGCACCAGGACGTCCACCGCGTCGTGTCGCGCCCGAATGGCCACGGCGTCCCGCAGCGGCGCGAGCAACCATTGTCGCAGCAGCCGCGCACCCATCGGTGTCACCGTCCGGTCGACGACCTGCAGCAGGGTCTTCGCGCGATCACCCGGTCGCAGCGGATCGACGAGTTCCAGATTGCGCCGCGTCATGTCATCGAGCGGCATCGTGCCGCCGGCACGGCGTACGCCCGGCCGCTGGAGTTGCGGTACACCGGCCGGTTGGATGTCTCGCACGTACGCCAGCAGCGCCGCGGCGGCGCTGAGGGCCGGGCCGTCGTCCGGCGTGAGGTCGAACCCGTCCAGACTCGCCACCCCGAATCGGCGGAGCAGCTCGTCGGTGCCGAGTGAGCGGTCAAACTCCCACGCGTCGCGAGTGGTGACGAGCACGTCGTCCGGCAGGAACGGTATCACGGCTCCGGCCGGCACGACGACTTCGCGCGGATCGAGCCGCGCCAGGGCCGCCGGCGCGTTCGCCGGCTCGACGGTTTCGAGTACGAATTCTCCGGTCGAAACGTCGAGCGCGGCCATTCCCACCGTGTCCTCCCCCGGCGCCACCGCCACCATGAAGTTGTTGCGCGCGCTGTCGAGGAGTTCGTCCGAGAGGACCGCACCCGGTGTCACGGTCTCGATCACCTCGCGCCGTACCACTCCCTTGGCGAGTTTCGGATCTTCAACCTGCTCGCAGATCGCCACGCGATGGCCCAAGCTGACCAGGCGGCGCACGTACTGGGCCGCGGCCTTCACCGGCACGCCAGCCAGCGGGACATTGGCCGCAGCGCCGTTGTTACGGCTGGTGAGCGTCAGGCCCAGCTCGCGGGCGGCGAGCCGGGCGTCGTCGAGGAACATTTCGTAGAAGTCGCCCATGCGGAAAAACAGCACGGCATCGCTGTGCCGCGCCTTGATTTCGCGATACTGCTGCATCAGCGGCGTATCAATGGCGTCTTGCGCGGTCGGCCGACGGCTCACTGCTCCTCGACCACGAACGGTGATCCCCCCAGCTTGTCCCGCACCTGCGCGCGCACGCGGTCGGCGTCGCCGCGCGTGCGGAATCGGCCGACGCGGACCTTGAAGAAGCCACCCTCGCGCACCACTCGGGGCGTGAACCCCGCGGCGGTGAGGGTCCGCATGACCGCATCGGCGGCCGACGCGGTCTCCACGGCCGCGACCTGGACGGCATAGGCCGTTGCCCCGGCCCGGGGAGTGGCGGCCGCCGTGTCTCGCGCCGCCGTGTCGGGTCGTGCGAGATCGCGGCAGCGCTGAAAATAGTAGGCCGCCCGATTGGCCAGTTCGACGTCCTCGCTCGTCGCGGCGCGCTGCAAGTAATCGCAGGCCTCGGACAACTCGCCCCGTTCCAGCCGTACGCGCGCGACCCAGTACGCGGCCGCCGGTCCCACCGGCGACATCGGGTAGTCGAGCAGAATGCGTTCGGCTGCGCGGGTCGCGGTCGTGAGGTCGCCGGCGGCGAAATGCAGTTGGGCGATGCGCAACAGAGCATGATCGGCCCAGGCGGACTGTGAGAACTCGATGCTCACACGCCGGAACGCCGCCAGCGCGCTATCGGCGTTGTCCGCGACGACCCCGGCGATGAACAGCACTTCGGGATACAGCGAGTCGCTCGGCCCGACCTGGCGGAGCCGCGCGCGCACCAGGGCGCGGGCGGAATCGCCCTGGCCTTCGGTGACCAGTTGCATCGCCGACGCCAGGGTCGCATCGGTCGGTACCTGCGCGGCGAGTGGGTACGCGCACGCGCACACGAGTGCCAACGTCCCCCGTTTGATCATGGCATGGTGCTCCGGCTCAGGCGGAGGAGCAACGTTTTCAAGGTGCCGAGTTCGTTGCTGATCGTGGTCGACTTGAGTTGGCGATCGGCGTCATAGGTGTGTGCGATCGCGGCGTCCAGCTCGACAGCGGTCCACTCGGACGCCGCGCGTGTCCAGGTCTTCGCCTCCAGGCTCCAGGTCCGGAGCTTCAGCGGGCGCGCCCCTTTGATGCGCTGGAGTACGCCACCCTCGACCCGCGTGGCGGGCGCCCCGTCATCCAGGAGCGCGCGGGCGACGCGGACGCCGACCAGCGCCGTTCCGAGCTGCGCGACGAGCTGCACGCCGCTCACACTCCGCAGCGCCAGGATCGAATCCAGTTGCGCCGTCGCCTCCGCCGTGGCCCGTCGCAACACGAGATCGATCCAGTCGGATACGGTTTCCCCATGCCGCACGCCGACCAGTTGCGCCACGTCGCCGGCAGTGACCGGCCGACCGGGCTCCGCCGCCGCCGCCAGCTTCTCGATCTCGAGCGCCATCGATGAAAGATCGCCACCGACCGCGGCGACCAAATGGTCCGCGGCGCGGTCCTCGAGTTCGATGCCACACCGCCGCGCGCGGGCGCTCAACCAGCGGCGGACTTGATTCGGCTTCAAGCCGTCGACCGCCACGTGCGTCGTCACACGCGCGAGCTTCGCGTTGAGTTTCTCCGCCGCGCTTTCGGTGAGGATCAGCACCGTCGTCGGTGAAGGGTTATCGATGTATCGGTCCAGGACCTTCCAGATCTTGGCGTTGCGTCGCCACTGATCGAGTCCGCGCACCACGACCGCCCGCCGTTCCGCCAGCATCGGGGGTGTCTCGATGAGCGCGTGCAGGCTCTCGCCGGTCAGGTCGCCGGCCGATCGAACATCCAGATTGAAATCACGGCTCGCGCGGTCGACCGCCGCATCCACGATTGCCGCGACGAGCTCATCCTTGAGCGTTTCCTCTGTCCCGGTGAGATAATAGGTCGGCGCCACTTCACCGCGTTTCAAGGCGCCGTACACCTTCTCGATGGTAAGACCCGCCATTGAGCGGAAATTACCGATCGGGGAGACGCTTAGAAAGTGACAGGCGCTAACGCGCGAAGACGACGTTCGTCCCCAGGGGCTCCTGGGAACTGCTGAACTCGAATCTGTTGGGGCTGAAGGGGGGGATGGTGACGTCGGCCAGTTCGGAGGGTGGCACGTCGACGGTTGAATCGGCAAACCCGGGCAACTCATCGAGGGCGGCTACCGCGGCCGGCTCCTCGGCGGGCCCCCGGAGTCCTTCGAACAGGAACACTCCCACCGCGGCGGCAAGCAAAAATGCCGCAGCGAGCCCCGCGTGGGTCGGTACGACCGGATCCCCGATGGAGACTTCAGCCAGTAGGCGACGGCGCAGGCGCTGGGAAAATCCGGGCGATGGCGCAATCACGTCGACGTCCCGCCACGCATCGAGCGCACGATCCGTCAACTCGATCCGTCGCTCACACTGCTGGCAGTGCCGGCGATGGTGCTCGAGTCGGCGCTCGACGCCCCTGTCGACGCGTCGACCGTCGCGCAACTCGGAATGTAGCTTCTGAAATTCGGTGCAGTTCACGACGTTAGCCGATGGTGACGGGCGAATTGTACCGTCGGGTGCCACGTAAGTTCCAGGGGGGAGTTGCCGGAAAACAACGGGTAGGTGGGCGGAACGCCCACCTACCCAGAATCCAGGATTGCCTCGTGCCCGCCTCTATGCGGGTCAGTCCACGTACGGTTCGATCACCTGCGCGAACCGATGCCGCGCGCGATTCAGCCGGCTCTTGACCGTCCCGAGATTGCAGTCGGTGATCTCCGCGATCTCCTCGTAGGTCTTCCCCTCGAGTTCCCGTAGCACGAAGACGATCCGGTGGTGTTCCGGGAGCTGAGCGACCGCCCATTCGACCAGTTCGCGCAGGTGCCGTTTGCGAAACAGATCGTCGGGCCGATAGTGGCTGTCCTCGAACTGCAGCGGCCGGTGATCCGCTTCCCAGTGCTTCTTGATCGTCTGAAAGAGCACCAACGGATTGCGACTGCGATTGCGCAACTCGTTCTTCGCGAGGTTGGACGCGATCGTGTAGATCCAGGTCGAGAACTTCTTGGTTTGATCGAACCGATGCAGGTGCCGGTGCACACGAATGAAGACCTCCTGGACGAGGTCCTCGCCCCGCTCCCGGTCGCCGATCGTGCGGTACACGAAGTTCAGCAGCCTGCGCTGGTAGCGCTCGACCAGGCGGTCGAACGCCATGTGGTCTCCGGCCAGGTAGGCCGCGACCACCTCCGAGTCGGTCTGGGTCCGCACCGGAGTGGACGGCACGGCCCGAGCCGCCATCGTCGTCACTGGGTTCATCGGTAGCTCCTTGGGGAGGGCTCAGCGAGTCCCCCCGAATTCCGACAAAAATGGTCCGATACGCCTGCTCTCCTTGAGTCCATGGACTGATTGGAGCAACATCCGTACCTTGATCCCGACAACAACGTTCTATCTCATAAGTCAATGCTAATTAAATGTTTACGTTCTCACCTTCCAGAACGCGATCCGCCATCATTTAGTTCCCGGCGTCCCATTACGGGGACGGGACCGACCGGAACCGGAGGTCATCGATTGAGGCGAAAGCCCGCCAGGAACAGTAAAGCCACGATCGATTTCCCATCGACGATTTCTCCCTCCTGGATCATTTGCAGCACCCGCGACATGGGCAGGGGAACGACCTCGAGTTGCTCGTCGACCTCTGGTGCCGCCTCACCCGCTCGGATGCCGGTGGCGACAAACAGGTGGATCTGTTCATCGGTGAAGCCCGGCGTCGTGTAGATGGTGGTCAGGAAGTCGAATTGGTCGGCACTTGCTCCGGTCTCCTCCCGCAGCTCGCGACGGGCGCAGTCCTCAGGGCTTTCGCCCGGCTCAAGCACGCCCGCCGGGATTTCCCAGATCGTCCCGGTCGTGGCATAGCGATACTGCCGCAGCATCAGCACTTGTGGATCGGGATGATCGAGGGCGGAAAGCAACGGCACGACGGCCGCGGCCCCAGGGTGGCGGACCATTTCCAGCGCGATCTCCTTGCCGTTGGGCAGCCGGACGCGGTCTTCGTCCACGCGAAGCAGGCGCCCCGCATACACCTGGCGTGTCGCGATCCGTTCCGCCGTTTCCGCTGCCGAATCGGTCATGGAGGTCCCTGGGCTCGTCTCTCAGGTGTCACTCGCTGCCACACCGCTTGGCACGAGCACCTGATGGTCCTTTTCGGGTTCCTGTACACGACGCCTCACGACCCGGGAACGTTGCGGTCAGGCCTCCCGCACAAACACCAGCATGAGGCGCGTCGGTTCGAGTGCGGTCGACGAGTGCAACCCCCAGCCGGCGCGTTCGCGCTCGTTCATGAGATCGGTCAGCGACTCCTCCTCCTGCTGGCGGCCTCCTTGCAGCTTGTGGAGCACGACCTGGTACTGTCGCATCCGTGCGGTCGTCAGTTGATGGAGGACACGGCGTCGGTGCCGTGCGCGACGAGCGTGATCTCGCCTTCGGTACCGCCGGCCATCAGCACCCGCACCATGCCGAACGGAATATCGGGTGAGACCCAGATGTCAGAGGTTGCCCCGTCGGCCGGCGGCGGCCGCAAGTGCAGCGCGCGGAACGTGCCTGCCGGAACGGTGATCGACTCCCACCCGACGACCTCGGCCTCACCACACTGTTTGCCGATGTTGGTCGTCGGATCGCGTGGCATGCGGTTCCGCATCATCTGGATCATTTCGCGTGGAACCGGCATGGCGGGCTGATCGCCCATTTTCATCACCAAACCGGCCACGTCGCCCGGTTCGAACGGGTAGGCTGGGACGAGCATCTGAATCACCGCGGATCCTTGCGGCATCGACATCGAGGTCTCGAACTGAAGGTAGGATCGTCCGTCGACGGACTCACGCCCGACGAGCGCCTGCCGCAATCGATTGGGGGCCGGCTGAGCGCCGCCGACAGACACGAGCTGATACTCGACCCAGTAGCCCACCTCGACGTTGCCGATCGAGCGGCAGACGTCCAGCGCTTCTTGTCCGGCCAACGCTCCGGCGTTCAGCAGTGCCATGCCGCCGGCGATCACAGCGGTTGCGCGCATCTTAGAACCCCTCTCCCGCCAGCAGGCGGGTCAGAATGGACGTCTGCGGTTCACCTTGCGAGGCGAGGTGCGCCGCAAACGACGGAATCTCGAGCAAGTCGGCCGCTCCCGTACCGCCGGCCACGCGCCGCAGCACCACGGTCAGCGCATCGCCACTCGCGAAACCGGCGGTGCTCAGGGCGGTGACCACCGTGAGACCGGCGACGCGGGTCTCGTCGTCGGAAACGGCGGTGAACAACGCCCGAATGTCCGGCCGGGTTACCCGACGATGCAACGCGGTGGTGGTCCATAATACCACCATCGGTGACGGGCGATCGAGCCCGGCGGACCGTGCCACCGTCAACCCTTCCTCGAGGCGCCGCGCGAGATCCCGCAGCGCGGCGGTGAGTCGGTCCGGCGCCACACCTTTGGCGAGCCCCTCGAATGCCATGTCGAGCACCGCGTCGCCCGGGAGTCCCTTCTCCGCCGTCGTGTCGACGAGGGCAGACACCTCGACGGCGAGCACGGAGTCGGCGCCTCGAGTCATGAGGGTCGATACCACCCCCTCCTGGGCTGCTGCGCTCGTGGCGGACACGAGCAGCAGGATCGCGACGGGCCGCGTCATCGCGCGATCCCGCGTGGGCCCACGACCAGGATGCTGCTCGTTCGGCCGAATCCGTCGTCCGCCTGCGCGTGCGCCGCGCGGTCGGGGGTCCAGGTCGATCCGTTTACCAGAAACCCGTATCGCTGTTCTCCGAGTGGAACCGGGATCGTCGCCGTCCAGGTCCCGTCCGTCCCGGTCCGGGTGAGGGGAATACCGGGCCGCTCCCAGCGGTTGAAGGTCCCGAGCAACGTGACGCTGCTCGCCAGCACGGCTTGGAGCTGGAATCGCACGAGCGCCGTTTGGCGAGGGCTATCCGGCAGGGCCACCAGCGACCCCTCGGTGGAACGCATCGCCGCCGCCGGCGGAACGGGGGCAACGGTCGGCGCCGGGTCGTCGGATCCGGTGGGCAACCAGACGACCACGGCGATCACGAGCACCGCCGCAGCGGCCAGCGCCGGCCGGATGTGGAACTCCTGGGGGCCGGTGAACCAGCGCCAGATGGCAGACCGCCCGGCCCGCGCAGCACTCCGGAGGACCTGCTCCATCACCACGTCGTCGACGGCCGGGCCCGGACGCTCGATCGCGTTGGCGTAGGCCGAAACCGCGCGCTGCAACAACAGCGCGTCGTCCCGTTCCGGAGTGCTCGGGCTTTTACGCGCTTCACCGTCCAGAAAACGCTGAGCGTCCGGACTGAACTGGTGCTCGTCCGTCATGCACTCTCCCTGAGGCGGGCGCGCAAAGCGTCCCGCGCCCGGTACACGCGCATCTTCAGCGCGTCGACTCCCACACCGAGAATCCGGGACATCTCGTCGTAGCCGTAGCCCTCGACTTCCTTGAGCACGAACGCGGTGCGCTGCTCCTCGGTGAGCGTATCGAGCGCCCGCGCGAGGATGTCACGCAGTTCATTCTGCTCCACGCGCGCGTCCGTCCGCGCGGCGGATGCCGGTTCTGGGCCCTCGAGCGGGACCTCCTGTTTCCGCCGCGATCTCACCGTATGGCAGCGGTTGGTGAGGATGCGGAAGAACCAATGCTTGAACCGTTCCGGATCGCGACACGAGGCCAGCGACGTGTAGGCACGAATGAACGCTTCCTGCATCGCGTCGGCCGCGCTGTCCGGATCGCCGGTGAGGGAGCTGGCGAACCGACCGAACTCTTCGCGGTAGCGCTCCACCAGCACGCGGAACAGCTCCGCCTCGCCGGCCAGCACGCGCCGCACGACTTCACCATCCGCCGGCTGCGTCCCTCCGCGCATCAGACCTTCGCTTGGGGGGAGAGGTAACGCGTCGGGGTCGGAATCCCGGTCCGCGCGGGCGGAGGCGGGCGCGCTACCGGCGGACAAGGCTGCCGAGCGCGGCCGCCGCCGCGACGCCCGAGCTGATGGCCGCATCGATCCCCGGCCCGTCGTACGCCGAACCGGCGAGCTCGACCAGGCCCACCTTACGCAGCGCTTCGCGTCCCGCCGCGACGGCCCCGCGGTAGCGATCGCTGAACGTCGGAACCACTTCGGGCCATCGGGCCACCCAGTAGGCGTCCGGCACGCCGCGGATGCCGAGCACGGGAGTGATCGATTCCAAGGTGCGGTCGACCCAGACGGCATCGGTCGCCCGGTCCAATTCCCGCCTGCCAGGGCGCATGAGAATGCGCAACAACACGCAGCCATCCGGCGCGCGACCGGAGATGTAGGAACTCACGAAGGCGCACGACTGGACGCCGGACTCCAGGGACTCCAGCGGGACGGAGAACCCGTTGGCGTCAAGCGGATGGGTGAGCGCGTCGCGCTGAAAGCCGAGGCTCACCACCACGGCCGGGCGCGCCCCGAGGCTCGCAAGAAACCGGCCGCCCGACGGTGCGGTCGGGTGGACGAGCCATGCGGCGGTCTTTGGGGGAATGGCGAGGACGAGCGCATCCACCTGGAGGGCGGACCCCATCGCAAGGTTCACGATCCAATGGTCCGGCGTGCGGTCGAGGGCCACGACGGACGTACCCCTGCGCAGATCGGCGGCCTCACGGAGCCGGGCCGTGCTGGCAAGCACCAGGCTGTCCATCCCGCTCGCCAGGGTCACGGGCGGGCGGCCGGGGGTTCTCGGATCTTGGATCCCCAGCAGGGTCGCCGCATCGTCGTTGGGGAGCGGGTCGAGGGCGCCGTTCAAGAGGCGCAAGGTGGGTAGGGCGTGGTGTTCGACGAGTTGGTCGCCAAGTCCCATGGCGCGTGCGCGCGCGGCCGCCACACCATGGTTGGGGCCGATCGCGTCCGCTCCTTCCTCAACGAGATATCCGCGATCGCGCGTGGTGCGAACCTGACCGCCAAACCGATCCCCGGACTCGAACAGCGTCACCTCGGCACCCTGCGCGACGAGCGCATCCGTGCAAGCGAGGCCCGCCATCCCCCCGCCGATCACGGCTATCCGCATGAAGGGGTCGATCGCGTATGACGTTGCACCAGGCTCCCGTGGGTCATAGATACAATGCTCACAGTCCCCGCACGCGGGCGCAACAGAGGACATCGCCCATGACGCCCACCCAACCGTACACCAACCCGGGTCGAATCGTGCGGGTGGCGTTTGCCGTGGCCACCATCCTGTTTGCGGTGGCGGGCTACCTCGCGCACGATGCGCGGTTGTACGTCGCGTCCGGCGCGTTTGCGGTCCTGTGGACCCTGTGGGATCTGGTGTGGGACCATGTCGTCGCGCCGTTCGGTGAGTGGGTTGCGGTGACGTTGCTGCAAGGGGGTGCGGACGGCCCGCCCCCCAATACGCGGCCCACGCTCGAAGACACCATTCGTCTGCTCGAGAGCCATCTCGCATCGGACGAAACCGCACCCCACGTGAAGATCCAGGCTGCCATCCGGCTGGAGGAGATCTATCGGACGGTGAAGAAACGTCCCGACCGCGCAAGCGACGTGGTGCGCCGCATCTCGCAGCGCTTCCCCGATGCGGCCGAATTGGCGCGGTTCCACACCCGAGACGAGGAGGGCGGGGTGGATGGGTGAGGAGGGCGTCGCTATACTTCCCGCCCTTGGGCCAGGTAGCTCAGTTGGTAGAGCAGCGGACTGAAAATCCGCGTGTCGGCGGTTCAATTCCGTCCCTGGCCATTCCTACCTCGCCGACTCCTTGCTGCGCTCGCAGCGATCTCCGCGGACCCTTGGGCGAGCTACGATTGACCGATCACTGTTTACCGCAGAGGGCGCAGAGGGCGCAGAGGCGTGAGGCCGAGCCTAGCCCTTGAGTCGTAGCCCGCCGCTGATCACGAACCGTTCGACCCTTGGCCCATCTTCGTCCGTCCTGGATTTCAGTCGTCCCGGCGATCCCGCCCGCTGCGACGCCTCGTCGTGCGGCGCTCGGAGTCACTCCGCCGGTCGATCTTCACCGCCGCCTTCTTCTCGCGCCGCTCCCCCTTGCGAATGGGCTTGTCGCGGCGATCACGCCTGTCGCGGCGTTCGGGCTCGTCCGGCATCCGCATCTCCTATTCCTCGTTCCAGCCGGTCCACCCGGGCCCACGGACCACCCGCCCGGGCAACGCGCCGGTATGCTCGCCGTCGTGCAGCACCTGGGTTCCATTCACGAACACGTGCACGACGCCGGTCGCGTACTGGTGCGGCTCCTGGAACGTCGCGTGGTCCTGAATGGTCGCCGGATCGAACACGACGATGTCCGCAAAGTAACCCGGCTCGAGTTTGCCGCGGTGACGGATGGCCAGATTCTCGGCCGGGAGCGCCGTCAACCGCCGTACCGCTTCCTCGAGCGGGATCACTTGTTCGTCCCGGACGTACTTGCCGAGCAGGCGGGCGACGTTGCCATAGGCGCGCGGGTGCGGGTTGGAACGGAGAAACACCCCTGCGGTTGCCGGCGACCCTGCATCCGATCCGAAGCTGACCCACGGCAGCGCGATCTGCGTCTTGATGTTTTCCTCGGACATCAGAAAGTAGACGGTGCCGACGCGGCTATCGTCCAACACCACGAGGTCCATCGCCGTCTCTTCGGGCGACGCGCCCCGCATCGTCGCGACCTCGGCGAGCGACTTGCCGGTGAGGTACTTCAGAGAATCCTGTTTGAATCCCACCAGCAACACGTTTTCCGCTGTGCCCGCGGCCAACAGCAGGTTCTCCCATTCGTCCGTCGGAGTGCGCATCTCGCGCGCGACGCGCCGGCGAATAGCCGGGTCGCGCAGGCGTCCGGCCCAGGCGTCGTGCCCACCCTCCTGCACCCACGGCGGCATCGCGGCATCGAGGCCGGTGGCGCCGGCCGGGTAGGTGTACATGTCGGCCCTGACGCGGAGACCCTCCGCTCGCGCCGCTTCGACCCGCTCGATCACGCGGTCCATCTTGGGCCAGTTGGACTGACCGCCCGCCTTGAGGTGGTAGATCTCCGCCGCGATGTCCGCCTCGCGCGCGATCGTCAGCAATTCGTCCACCGCCTCGAGCAGCCGATTGCCCTCGCTGCGCATGTGCGAGATGTACGAACCGCCATACGAGGAAGCGACCTTGCACAACTCGATCAACTCGTCGGTGCCGGCGTAGAACGCGGGGGCATAGATCAACGATGAGCCGACGCCGAGCGCGCCTTCTTCCATGCCCTGGCGGACCAACGCGCGCATTCGGTCCAATTCGTCCGGCGTCGGCGGGCGATTGTCGTAGCCGATCTCGTGGATGCGCACCGTCGTGGCGCCCACGAACGATGCGACATTGGGCGTGATGCCGCGTGCGACGAGATGGTCCAGATACTCGCCAAGCGTGGTCCACGGGATATCGAACTTGATGTCGCCCTGCTGATCGAGTTCTTCCTGCCGCATCGCCTCGTTGAGCGGTCCCATCGACCAGCCTTCGCCGAACACCTCGAGCGTGACGCCCTGGCGGATGTCGCTCTGCGACTGGCCGTCTTCGATCAGGGTCTCGGTGGCCCACGAGAGCATGTTGATGAAGCCCGGAGAGACGGCCAGTCCCGTTGCGTCGATCTCCTCCCTCGCCGATCCCCCGGAGAGGTCACCGATGGCCGCGATGGTGTCGCCGGCGATCGCCACGTCGGCGGTGACGGGCGCGTCGCCGCTTCCATCGTAGACGGTGCCGCCGCGGATGATGATGTCATAGTCGGGAGCGCAGGCGGCAAGGGCCGCGATCGTCAGCGCGACCGTGAAACGGCGCATGGTGATGTCCTCGCTTGAGTACGACCGGAGAGTTAGCACGCGCGCCAGCGGCGCGCAAACGCCCGTTGCTCGAACCCGGCGTGTGCTTTTCCTTTCACGACAATGCAGTACGAGATTCCCGCGGCAACCGTGGCCGAATGGTCGGCGGCGATCCTCCAGGGTGCGGTCACCCTCGGTCTGGCCGCGCTGTTCGCGGCGCTGTTCAGGCGTTACCACAAACCGTATTTCGGCTGGTTCGCGCTCGCCTGGTTGCTATACGCTCTCCGGCTCGGCGCGATCATCAACTTCCTGCGAACCGAGAACTGGATCTGGTTGTACTGGCACCAGGTCGTCACCGGCTGGACGGCTCTGGCCCTGCTGTGGGCCGCGCTGGTCTTCTCCCAGCAGCTTGTGTGGCGTAATCGATACCTGGTGCTCGTGCTCTTTCCGCCACTCTGGTCGTACGTGGCCATCTACCGGCTCGACCATTTCATCCTGGCGGCCGGCCCGGCGGTGGCGTTCCTGAGCCTTGCCACGTTGTGGACCGGGTGGGCGTTCTTCAAGCACTACCGCCGCGTGGGTGCGACGTCGGCGGGATTCCTCGCGGTCGCCTTGACGCTCTGGGGACTGCACCACTTCGACTACCCGTTTCTGCGGGCCCGCGGCGCATGGAACCCGTGGGGCTACTACCTCGATATCCTCTTCGTGCTGGCGATGGGGGCCGGCATTCTCATGCTGGTGGTCGAGGACCTCCAACGGGGGCTTGCCGCATTGTCGGCGCTCTCGGGTGACCTGCAACGCCGCGGACACGAGGCCGACGTGCTCGACGGCCTGCTCGAAAGTACCATGACGCTCACCGCCGTGCGGGGCAGCGCGATGTACGTGGCCGGAACCGGGGATGGGCACTACGTCCGTGGCACGGGGGCGTGCAGCGCCTGGGCCGGTTCGAAGCCGGCAGGCGCGGCGGCGGAAGCGATCGAACGCATGCTGCGGACCGGCCGACCAGAGACCGCCCGATCTGCTCCTGACGACCCACCCTATGCGGCGGCCCTGCCGGTCTTTCGGGGCGACGAGGTTGCCGGCGCGTTGGTCATCGTGAGCGATGCCCGCGATCCCTTTGCGGCGCTCGACAACCAGTTTCTCGTCGCGCTGGGCCAGCAGGTGGGGGCGGCGTTGCAGAACGCGGAACTCGACCGTAGGCTCGAGTCGCGTAGCGGCGAACTCGAACGCCTGGCCACCCGGATGGTGCGGCAACACGAGGACGAACGCCGGCGCCTGTCGCGTGAGTTGCACGATGAGACGGCACAGGTCTTTTCAGCCGTGAAGATGCAACTCGGCCTGCTTCGGGAATCGGTTGCGCCCGATCTCACGCCCCGTCTCGACCGGGCGTTGGAGCTGGTCGACGCCGGGTTGACGAGCATTCGGAACGTCACCAACGATCTCAGACCGTCATTGCTCGATGAGCTCGGGCTGGTTCCCGCGTTGCGGGCGCTCGCCCGACACTACGCCGAACGATCCGATCTCCAGGTGGAACTGCGCGCGGGCGAGGTGACGCCGCTCTCGGAAGCCGCGGAACTCGCGGTGTATCGCGCGTTGCAAGAAGGGCTGGCCAACGTCGTGCGGCATGCGCAGGCGCGGCGGGTCGACGTCTCGCTGGTCGAAGAAGGGGGGATCCTGCATATGTACGTCTGTGACGACGGGCGGGGACTTCCCGAGGCCATCGAGATGTCGCAATTGGAGCGCGAGGGACACATGGGACTCGTCGGCATGCGCGAGCGCTTGCACGCCATCGGTGGACAGGTCACGATCGGCGCCTGCGCCGGTGAAAGCGGCGGTGTCGAGTTGACGGTGTCGGTGCCGACTGGACAGGCGACCACGTGAGCGGGCGCGCCATCCGCGTCGTCATCGCCGATGATCACGCCATTGTGCGCGAGGGCATCCGGTCGGTGCTCGAGCAGACCGAAGACATCACGGTCGTGGCGGAGGCGAGCGGAGGCGCGGAAGCGCTGGCCGCCGTGGTCGAGCACCGTCCGGACGTGGTCATCCTCGACATCTCGATGCCCGACCAGTCGGGCCTTGCGGTGGCCAGGCGACTCCAGACGACGATGCCGGACACCCGCGTCCTCGTGCTCAGCGTGTACGACAACACCGAGTACGTCCTGGAGGCGGTTCGCGCCGGTGCCGGCGGCTACCTGCTGAAGGACTCGGCCCCGGGGGACCTTCGGTCGGCTATTCGTGCGGTGAGTGCCGGCGAGACGTTCTTCAGTCCGGTGGTGACCGAACGACTCGGAACCGCGCTACGCGAGGAGGAGGATCGCGGTCGCGATACCGACCGACTGGGCCGGCTTACGAGCCGCGAACGCGACGTATTGCTGCTGATCGCCGCCGGCCGTACCAACAAGGAGGCGGCCGCCGAACTCGGGATAAGTCACCGGACCGTTGAAAGTCATCGTGAAAACCTCATGAAAAAGCTCTCCATTCGAACGGTGGCGGATCTCACCAGATTCGCAGTGAAATCGGGCCTGTTGGAGGGCTGACTCCGTAGTTCTACGGAGGTCACCGTCCGTACCAATCCGAATACCGAGAAAACCGGTTCCTTTCCTAATGTATCCGCACGCCGATGCCACAGACGGCGGCGTAACCATCAGCAAGGGATTCGATCCTGGTGCCCTCCTACATTGCAACGTGCTCACGAATCACGGCGGTCGTTGGTAGCGATGGCCGTTGTCGTCGCGGGCCCTGTGTCCGCTCAGCGGTCGGCCGAACGTGACACCACCCGACGCGATTCGGTCGCCATACACATGACCCCGATCCTGGTCACCGCCACACGGACCGCGACTGACATTTTCGATGTCCCGCAGCCCGCGACGACGCGGAGATCCTGCCGGGCAACCCGATCGGGGAGACGTTGCCGGCGTTCACCGTACACTCGATCCGGGGCGGATTGACGATCCTGCGCCGCGGAACGCATGCCCATCAGGTCGGGTTCGTGGTGAACAACCTGACCAATATGTACGCCGAGTTCGCCAACGCCGCCTTCTTCCGGCCGGAGCCGCCGAGAAGCCTGATCGTCACCTACAACCTCACGTTCTAGCCATGCGAAGCGCCGTCCACTTCATCCCGATCGCGACGACCGTTGTCGCCCTCTTCTTCGCGGCTACCGTCTATAGTCGCTATCTGGATCGTCGGTCGGGACCCCACCTGCTCTGGTGGGCGGGCGGAATCCTCGCGTTCGGTGCGGGGACGTTCGTGGAGTCGGCGGTGACCCTGGCGGGGTGGCACGTCGTCCTGTTCAAGGCCTGGTACATCACCGGGGCCTTGCTGGGTGGCGCGCCTCTCGCGCAGGGGACCGTATACCTTCTGCTGAAACGCCGGACGGCCAACCGGATGACGATGGTGCTGGTGCCGTTCTTCCTCATCGCGGCAACCGCCGTGGTCTTTTCGCCGGTCAACTATGAGCTGGTCGAGACGTACCGTCTTACCGGCTCGGTGATAATCTGGCGGTGGGCGCGGATGTTCAGCCCGTTCATCAACACGTACGCGGCCGCGTTCCTCATCGGGGGGGCGGTGGTTTCGGCCATCCGGTACCGTCGCCGCAGCGACTCCTACAACCGGTTCGTGGGCAACGTGTTCATAGCCATCGGGGCGTTGCTTCCCGGCATCGGCGGGACGGCGACGCGGTTTGGCTATACCGAGGTGTTGTACGTGACGGAACTCATCGGGCTCGTTTTGATCTGGGTTGGGTATCGATGGAACGTGCGCGCGCCGACGCCCGTGGCGGGAAACGCTCGTTCTGACGCCGGTGCGCTCGGAAACGTGGTGGTCGCGAAGTAGCCTCAGGTGAGGCTCCAACTCGCAGGTGTTCATGGCTTCGACCTTCAAAATCTTCCCGCTGGCGCGTTGCGCCACGCTGATCGGATGGCTCCTCGTGCTTGCCGGGTGTCCAGGTGACGGGACCGGTCTGGATCAGCACGGCAACCCGCTCGGGCCCGATGATACGCTGCCTGTGGACACGATTCCGCCGGCCGCGATGCTGTCAGCCGATGTGCAGCCGATCCTGACGGCGAACTGCGCGCTCTCGGGCTGCCATGCGGCCGCGGGCGGCGGTCCCGCGCAGGGGCTGAACCTCAGCGACGGCTTGGCGTACGCCGGCCTGGTCGATGTGGACGCCGTGGAAGCGCCCATGAAGCGTGTCAGACCGTTCCAGCCCGATTCGAGCTACCTCCTTCACAAACTCAACGGGACGGCCGGCACCGTCGGCGGGATCGATACACGCATGCCGCTCGGACGCGCGCCGCTTTCGGCGGCCCAGATCGGGATCATCCGGGCGTGGATTCAGGACGGGGCGCAGAACAACTGAAATCAGCTTTCTGAGGGGGCACCATTATGCGACGCGGCGGACGGATCGGGTTGCTCGTGATGGCTGGCGCGGTCCTGGCGGGCGCGGCATCGCCGGCCGGCACGGAGGCGGTCGAACCGTATCTGTCCATCCGCACCGGGCTCAAGTGCTCGCAATGCCACACGAACGTCACCGGGGGCGGTAACCGGACGGCGTTCGGTAGTGTGTTTGCCCAGACGGCGCTTCCGTGGCGTACGTCGGCGGTCGTCGGCAAGGCGCTCAATGATGTTCTGAGCGTCGGCTGGGATCTACGGGCGGAGGCCTCGGGAACGCTCCGCCGGTCCACCCCGCGCACCACCATGGGGCTGGACGTGGCGCAGGTGTATCTCGAGGCGCGTCTCCTCCGCGACCGGATCACGCTGTACATCGACGAAACCGTTGGTCCCGATCGTGCGGCCTCACGCGAGGCGTTCGCCATGGCGCGACACCTTCCCGGGAACGGATACGCAAAAGCCGGCAAGTTCCTTCTACCGTTCGGCTTCCGACTTCAGGACGATGCCGAGTTCGTCCGCGAGCGGACGGGGTTCACCTATTTTACGCCCGATCAGGGCGTGGAGGTCGGGTTCGAGCCCGGGCCGCTGGCCCTTTCGGTGGCCCTCACCAACGGCTCGGCCGGCGCCGCCGAGAACAACAGTGGCAAACAGGTCTCGTCGCGCGCGGCGGTCGTGTTCCGACACGGCCGGATCGGCGCGTCCGCCGCGACCAATCGCGAAACGGCGAGCCGGCGTAGTGTCGTCGGTGGCTTCGGCGGGATGACCGTCGGCCCGTTGGTGGTGATGGGTGAGGTCGACTACATACGCGACGCCCCGGACGCCGGGAACGACATGCGCCAGCTGGCGGCATTCGCCGAGGCGGACCTGGCAGCCACGCGAGGCTTCAACATCAAGGCGACCTACGGATACCTCGATCCCAACCTCGATGTCGACGAGAACCAGCGGGTTCGGGCCCGGTTTGGACTGGAAGCCTTTCCTGTGCCGTTCGTCCGGCTCGCGATGTTCTACCTGTTCCTCGAGGACATTCCCCAGGCGAGGGGCGATCTCGACCGTGTGAGTCTGGAAGCGCATCTACATTTCTAGTCCGACGCCGCCGTAGAATAGCCGTCGTGCCCCAACACCAGATGGTCGCCCCGTGCGTTGGTTTCGTGCGGGCGTCCGTGCATCTTTAAGGGCCCGAAAGGAGCCTTCAGCGATGAGTGGAACCGCGCAGACCCCAATCCCGATCAACGAACCAGTGCTGTCATATGCTCCGGGAACGCCGGAGCGCGATGAACTCAAGACGACCCTCGCCGAGATGGCTTCCAGCGAGATCGAGATTCCCTTGATCATCGGTGGCGAGGAAGTGCGCACCGGCCGGACCGGTCAATCGGTCATGCCCCACGCGCACGGCCACGTGTTGGCCACGTTTCACAAGGCGGGTAAGGCCGAGGCGCAGCGCGCCATCGAGGTGGCCGTGGCGGCTCGTCGAGAGTGGAGTTCGTGGCCGTGGCAGGAACGTGTGGCGGTGTTTCTGCGCGCCGCCGATTTGTTGGCCACGACGTGGCGGCAGCGGCTCAACGCCGCGACCATGCTGAACCAGAGCAAGACCGCCTACCAGGCCGAGATCGATGCGGCATGTGAGCTGGTGGATTTCTGGCGGTTCAATGCCCACTTTGCCGAGCGCCTGTATGACGAGCAGCCGTTTTCCGATGCGGGCATGTGGAACGCGATGGAGTACCGCGGGCTCGAAGGATTCATCTACGCGGTGACGCCCTTCAATTTCACGTCGATCGGTGGCAACCTCCCAACGGCGCCGGCGATGATGGGGACCTCCGTCATCTGGAAACCGTCACGGACCGCCGTGCTCAGCGGTTACTACATCCAGCGGTTGCTCGAAGCGGCCGGCCTCCCGCCCGGCGTGGTGAACTTTCTTCCCGGCGATTCTGCGGCAATTACGGAAGCGGTGCTCGACAATCCGCGGTTTGCCGGCCTGCACTTCACCGGGTCCACCGGTGTGTTCCAGGATCTGTGGAAGACGGTCGGCCAGAACATCCAGCGATACGCCACCTACCCGCGGCTCGTCGGTGAGACCGGCGGCAAGGACTTCCTCGTGGCGCACGCCAGCGCCGACCGCGCCGCGCTCATCACCGCGATCGTCCGCGGGGGGTACGAATACCAGGGCCAGAAGTGCAGCGCGCTGTCACGGGTGTACGTCACGGAACAGATCTGGGCGGAAATCAAGGACGAACTGTGCCAGCAGATCGCCAACCTGCCCATGGGCGACGTGACGGATTTTCGGAACTTCGTCGGTGCCGTCATCGACCAGAAGGCGTTCGACGACATTTCCGGCTACATCGATGGGGCGCGGAGTTCCTCCGATGCGGCCATCATCGCCGGTGGTGACTGTGATCGCAGCACGGGATACTTCATTCAGCCGACGTTGATCCAGGCGCACAAGCCGGACTACGTGACGATGTGCGATGAGATTTTCGGCCCGGTCGTGACGCTCTATGTCTATCCTGAGAAGCAATGGCACGAGACCCTGCGGCTGGTCGATTCGACGTCGCCGTACGCGCTGACGGGAGCGGTGTTTGCCAACGACCGCACTGCCGTGCGTGAAGCGTCCGCCGCGCTGCGCTATGCGGCCGGGAACTTCTACATCAACGACAAACCCACGGGCGCGGTCGTAGGCCAGCAACCGTTCGGCGGCGCCCGGGGCAGCGGCACAAATGACAAAGCGGGCTCCCTGCTCAACCTGATCCGCTGGGTGTCGGCGCGGACGATCAAGGAGACGTTCGTGCCGCCGACGGATTACCGCTATCCCTTCATGGACGGCGAGTGAGGTCCGTCACGGCCCGGGGCTGTGTCGCGGTGCCATGATGCGTTTTCGGTGGATGGATGCTGCGCGATTCGCGCCGGAGCCTTACTATTGTTGTGTCCCTGGCGATCGGATTGAGCCCCGTGACTGATTACCCGTTCATGGTTCGTATTTGGTCTGCGGGAACGGCGTTGCTGCTGGTAACGGCCGCGTGCAAGCCGGAGAGCGTGACTGCCGCGCGCGACCAGCTCCGGCGTGGCGGCGAACGGACCTTCGAGTTGCGCCTCACCGTCACCGACGACTCCATCATCACCGACGATTTTCTGCCTGTCGATGCCGACACGGTCATTGATGGGATTCTGGGCATCGCCATCGACCAACAGCCGTTCGTCGTGCCGGCGGTGGATTCGTTCATGGTCCCGGTAGAGCCCCCAGCCGACGCGTTCGACTTTGGTGACTTTGAAGAGCCGGTTCGGAATGCCGTGATCGAGCAGGCCCGGGCACGGCTGATACTCACCAACGACAGCGCTCAGCAGGTGGTGCTGACGGACTTCGTGTTCGGGGTCGTGGAGCTGAATCCGGATGGATCGGTGCCTCGCCTTCCCGACGGCACGCCTCGCTACGATACCACCGATGCCGGCCTGTCCCGCGCCGTGCCCGTAACCGATCCGGGCGTCGCGGATTTCACCATCGCGGGCAACAGCACCGCGGTGGCGGACGTCGAAGCTGGCATCGTGATCGATGGGCTGGTGAATCTGGTGCTCGATGACCGGCGCGGAGCCATGGTGATGAGTGGGTCCGGGTCCGGCGGCGGGACGCCGGTGACATTGCTGGGCGCGACGGTCGACCTCGTCGTTCTGATGGATCTCACGTTGCCGTCCGCCGGGGTGGTCTTCGAAACGAGTCAGAGCCTGGACGGCGCCGAGTTCGACGTCCTGGACGCGCGGCAGGTGGCAGAGCGCATCACCGCGGCCGGGATTTCCGCGCAGTTGGTCAATGGCACGCCGTACGAAGTCGACATCGAGTTTGCGTTTGCTGAGGGCGATCTGGGTGAGGAGGACCTGTTTCTCGACCCAACCGCCGTCATCGTGGGGCCGATTCCGGTCGCGGGCGGGACCGTCGACTCCGCCGGCCGGGTTCTGGAACCCGGGACAAATGAGGCGGTGCTGACGTTGTCCGGTATCCAGACGGTGCCACTGCTTGGCGACCGGTTCACCGTCCGCTCTCGCATCACGATTCGCGGCGCATCCAGTACCAACCGGGCCGTGCTACGCCCGGGGGACATGGTCCGGTTTCTCGCCTCCGTGTTGCTCAGCATCAATTCGGGGGGTGGCTCATGACTCGCTCGGCGCTGCTACTGCCGCTGCTCGTGGGGCTGGTCGTCGGGGACGCAGGGGCCCAATCGGTTCCAGAGGGCTCCCAGGCATCCGATCTGGCGCCGTGGCTGCGGCGCACGCCGTCATTTCGGATCGACCCCTTTCGCCACGTCATGATCCCGCGCTGGGGGTTTGCGATCTCCGTCGGCGGGTCCGCCGAGAACAACGCACTCAATCTCGAGGATGTTGGGGCGTTGATGCTCCTCGATGACGATGACAAGATCGGTTACGGTGACGCGATCGACGTGCTCGGCCTGGTTCCGCGCGGGCGGGGCATCGCGGCCTCCGGGCTCGCCGAGAGTGGGGCGTACATGGGCGGCCGCCTCTTCGGCGGGCTGTCGATCGGGTTTTCCGCTCAGGGCAGGGCGTACGGCGCGTTTCTGTTGGATGATGATGCGGCCGCGTTACTGCGAGACGGCAATGGCGCGCGCCAGGACTTCACGCTCGGCGACTCGCGTGGCGCGGCGCTGGCGTCGCTCGACTACGGTCTGCACGCGGTTCTCCGGCTGGGGCCCGTCTATTCCCTCGACGGCCCGATCGTCGTGCTGGGGGCCGGAGGCAGGCTGGTGCGTCCGGTGTTCTACGGGCGCGGCCGCTCCACCATCGCCAATGGGGGCACGATACGGGTTACCGGAGATTCCATAGTGGCGAACGTCGCGATCGAATCGCATTACACCAACTACGACGATTTCACGGTTTCAGATGCGTTGGGCAGCCGGGGCTCCGGGGTGGCAGCGGATTTCCTCGTTCGACTCGAGTGGCCCACCAACGGGTTTGCGCTCGAAGCCATGGTCGCGAACATCGGGAAGGTGACGGTCGAGGATCTCGAGCACCGGACGGGGGCCATCAACGTATCGACGACGATCCTCGATTCGGTCATCGGTATCCTGGACACGTTCGATCTGACGGTGGTGGGCACGGAAACGCTGGACGTGACCCTGCCACGCATCGTGCGGTTTCGGGCAAGCGCGTGGGCCAATCGCATTCTGCAGATCGACCTGTTCACCACCCTGCCCGCCGGGGGTGATTTCCCGACCGTCATCGCCGTGGATATCGGCACCACGTGGCGCTTCGTCAAGGCGCTCCCACTGCGATTCGGGTTGGTGGTCGGCGGTCATCAGGGCGTCGGGTTCACCGGGGGCTTTGCGATCGAGGGGCAGAGCGGGTTCCTGCGTTTCATGGGTCAATCACTCGGGGGCTTGTTCGGGAGTGCCACCGGCGCATCGGGCCGACTCGAATTCGGTGCGTTCTTCTTCTAGCCCAGCAGGCCCGGCACTGCCCAATCAGGTTGCTATTATCTTGCGTGCCCCAACCGACGAGGACGAGGACGTGGACGTGGTTTCCAATACGTTGCGACGTGCCGGCAGCCTTGTGCTGCTGGTTCTGACGGCGGCCTGTGCGGAGAACCCCGGCCCCGCGGTGATCCGCGCGCCCGAGGACGGCGAAACACACTTCGCGACCATGCGACAGTTGACATTCGGCGGCCAGAACGCCGAGGCCTATTTCTCCCCCGACGGCACGCAACTGATTTTCCAGCGCACCGACACTGCCTCGGCGTGCGATCAGGAGTACATCGTCAATATCGACGGCAGCGGCCTCCATCGTGTCTCCAATGGGCTCGGTCGGACCACGTGCGGTTATTTCTATTCCGGGGGATCGCGCGTCCTGTACTCGAGCACCTTCCGCGCGAACGCCGAGTGCCCGGCCCCGCCGGACTACTCGCGCGGATACGTGTGGCAGGTCCCGGATTTCGAGATATTCACGTCAAAGCCGGATGGGAGCGATCTGCAGCGCTTGACCGAGTCGCAGGGATACGACGCCGAGGCCACGTTGTCCCTGCAGGAAGACCGAATCGTGTTCACGTCGACGCGGGACGGGGACCTCGATATCTACACGATGAATCCCGACGGCTCCGACGTGCGGCGCCTGACCACCACCCCCGGATACGACGGCGGACCGTTTTTTTCTCCCGACGGTTCCCAGATCGTCTACCGCGCCTGGCACCCGACCGATCCCCAGGAGCTGGCTGACTACCAGTCGCTGCTGGCGGAGGAGTTGATTCGCCCGAACCGGATGGAACTGTGGGTCATGAACGCGGATGGCAGCGAGCAACATCAAATCACCAACCTCGGTTCGGCGAATTTCGCCCCCTATTTCCATCCGGACGGCGAGCGGATCATCTTCGCGTCCAACCACCTGCTCGGCGACCGCAACTTCGACCTGTTTCTGATCAACCTCGATGGCACCGGACTGACGCGCATCACCACGCATGCGTCGTTCGACGGCTTCCCGCAGTTTTCGCCGGACGGGAAACTGCTCGTGTTCGCATCCAACCGACACGGCTCGGTCGAGGGTGAGACGAACATTTTTCTTGCCGAGTGGGTAGAAGAACCCACCGGGCACAACTAACCGTTCAGGAGAGCAACATCGGTGGCCAAGTCTGAATCGAAGGCGAGACCGGGAACGCTGAAGGAGTGGGCCAAGTCACTGGTGATCGCGCTGGCGATCTTCCTGGTTCTGCGCACCTTTCTGATCGAAGCGTTCCGCATTCCCTCGGGCAGCATGGAAAACACGTTGCTCATTGGCGACTTCCTGTTCGTCAACAAGGCGTTATACGGAGCGGAGATCCCGTTTACCGGCGTGCATCTGCCGGCGTTCCGCGAGCCGCGGCGGGGCGATCTCGTGATCTTCAAGTCCGTGGAAGAGCCGCGGTTGACCGTGGTCAAGCGCATGGTCGGTATGCCCGGCGACACGCTGGCGATGGAGGACAACCGGTTATTGGTGAACGGGGCCTTTCAGGACGAACCCTACGTGGTTCGCGAAGATCCGTTCACCGATCATGAGGACCCCAAGATGCGTTCGTGGCAAGTGCGCTACCTGGTGGGTGATCGCGATCCCAAGACGTACCGGCCGACGTTGAAGAATTGGGGCCCGATCGTGGTCCCGGCGGATTCGTTCTTCGCCATGGGGGACAACCGGGACAACTCGTACGACAGCCGCTACTGGGGATTCCTCGGCCGCGATCGGATCAAGGGCCAGCCGTTGGTAGTCTACTACAGCTATGACAAGACAGGCGTCCTGCCGTTGCCCTTTGTGACGTCCATCCGTTGGACCAGGTTGCTCTCGACGCCCGACTGATTCCCGGCCTATCCGCGCACGTCCTACCCGCCCAACTAGCTCGCGGTGAGCTGCGCCTCCGACGGTTGGGTAGCGTTCTTGGGAACGTACGCGGCCTGCCGCCCACACGCCGAACACTTGAGAGTGACCCTGCGGTGTGAGTGCTCCTGAGGCGCCCGAACCCGCCGCTTCGGCGCGCGGTCGATCGACTTCGATCCACACGACGGACAGACCAACTGCTCGCGGTCCCGATCCGCCAGGATGAGTTGCAGCGCTTCAGGGGCGCGGTATTCCTTGATTCCACGTCGTCCCACGCGAACTCCTTTTTGTGCGCCTCGGAATCTATCCCGTCGAACGGCGGCTGGCAAACGGGCGTAACCCCTTGACTGACGGGCAGTAAGCGGTATCTCTGTCAGAGACACTGCAAGGAGTCCGCATGGCGGAAACCGACCGCGGCGGGAACGAGTACGTCCCAGTGGCGGAATTCGAGATCGACACGGTTCGCCCCAGTCCTACGGGGTTTTCCCTTGAGGGTCGCGGTGGCGACGGTGCCGAGTACTTGCTCGAGATGCACCTCGACATGCCGATTGACCGCAGGACGCGGACGGTGTTGGCTGAAATGCTGTCGCAGTCGGAGTGGCGTATGGCGCGGCGGCTGCGCCGTGGGCTCCGGAGTCGCCGAGCAAGGCGGGCACACCCGGCGACCAGGTCCTAGGAGTCGCACGGCACTGGAATCCCCGTAATTCGTTGTCATAGAAAGACTTATCTCGCTTCGAGGATCTCCGGGGCCCGCTTGACGGCGGGCCCTTGAGCCACTAGGTTGCCGCCCGGCTCACCAGCGGGAGATCGCTCATGGCAGCTGAACTCGGCGGATCACAAATCTCTCAATTACTCGAGAGCGTCCCCGGCATTGCGAATGTACTGCGCAGCCCGGTGGCCGATGCGATCGTCAATACGATCCGTGCGGGCGCCGGCATACGGCCCTTCTCACTCGCGGAAGCCGAGGAGTTGATCCAATTCGCTGTCCGTCGCGGTTTGGTGGGCGCCCGCGAGGGCGATGAGGTACTCGGGGAGGTTCGGGCGGGGAAGGGCCGTGGGAGTGCAACCAGGAAGACGAAGCCGCCGAAGTCCGCCCCCAGAAGGCCGCCCCCGTTCGAGCGTGACGCGAAGAAGCCGGTCGCCAAAGCACCAGCCAAGAAGACGGTCAAGAAGACGGTCAAGAAGGCAGCGAGCAAGAAAACAGCGACGCCACGGAAGGTCGCCAAGAAACAGGCGCCGAAAAAGAAGAGTTTCGCCGGCGTGAAGCGTCGCTAGACGGTAAACCCCTCTACCAGCGCGCGCAGGCGATCGGCCGCTTGCGTGAGGGCGCTTGCCTGCGCCGCCACCTCTTCGGTGGAGGCGCTTTGTTCTTCGGTGGATGCGGTAACCTGCTGCGCAGAGGCCGCATGGGTTCCCGCAGCCTCTGCGACCTCGTTGAGAACCTGTGAGATCTGCTCGGTTGCCTGGAGGTTGGCGGTAGCCTCCTTGGTCACTTGTTCGGCTGCTTCCTCGACTTCAACGACAGCGGTACCGATTGCCTCCAGGGCGCTCGCGGCGCCCGCCGCCACCGCATCGAGTCCGCTGACCTTGGCGCGGGCATCCGCCATGATGATCGACACTTCGGCCATGCGCTCGCGCACGATCCGAATGGTCTCGGCGACTTCTTCCGCCGCTTCGGCGCTCGAGTCGGCGAGATGCCTGACCTCCTTCGCCACCACCGCGAAACCCAGGCCGCGTTCACCGGCTCGTGCCGCCTCGATGGCGGCATTCAGCGCCAGCAGATTGGTTTGCGATGAGATGCGCTTGATGAGGTCGACAAAGTCGTCGATCGAAGCCGACCGGCGTTCGAGATCTTCCACCTGCTCCGCGCTGTTCACCACCACGACTTGCACGTCCGTCAGCGATCGGCCGGCCGTCGCGATATCCCCTTTATGTCGATTGGCGAGGCGGTGGATTTCCCCGCCAAGCCGCGATACACGCCGGGCAATCTCCGCGTTGCTCGTGGCGGTCGCGGCCATTGCGTCCATTCCCGAACGTCCGCGTTCGAGTCCCGACACCTGACCCTCGGCACCGGTGGACATTTCGACCATCGCGGTCGTGATTTCGCTGGCGGTGGCCGCGAGTTCCTCACTCACGGCCGAGAGATCGCCGGCCGTGTCGGAAATGATCGCACTTTGCTGGATCACTTCGCTGATGATCGATCGGAGTTGGCTCCCCATGAGGTCCATCGCGGCGGAGAGTTCTGCCAGCTCCCGGGGCATGGTCTCCGCTGCGGGACCCGGCCGAAGATCGCCGTTGCTGAACCGTCTCGCGGTGCGCAGCAACTGCGCGAGTGGCCGGTCGACGGACGTGAGCAACGCCGAACCGATGGCGCCCGCGATGACGACCGTCACCAACAGGACCATCCAGACGATCTGCCGCCGTCGGTTTGCCATGTTGGTGAGCAGCGTCGCCGACGCGCCGGACCGGGCCGCCTGGGCGGCGCTGATCGTCCGTACCGCCGCGATCAACTCGTCGGCGGGCGCCCGAGCCGCGGCGACCGCGGAAAGCGCCTCAGTGTTGCGTCCGAGATCCACCAGCGCGTGGGCGTAGTGATACGTGACTTCGACTTCTGCCTGCAGCGCCCCGACCCGGGTGGCAGCGAGCTGCTCCTCGGCCGACAGTTGGGGGATACGACCCAATTCGGCCTGATGCGTGTAGACCGCGGCAGCCGACGTGCGGAAACGTGACCGGGTCGTTTCGTCCGGGGCGGTGAGGTACTGCTCAGCCGAGCGGATCTCGTCCGAGACGGCGCCAGTGATCCCGCTGCTCACGAGGGCCACCTGTTGCAGCACGGTGAGGTCGCTGGCGACGGTGCTCCCAATCGTCCCCAACGCGGAGACGCCGATCAGGGCGATGGGGACCATGCCGGCGACCAACGCGAAGCCGGCGAGCATGATCCTCACCCTCAACGTGTTGAACCGCTGAAGCACCGCGTTCATCGTCCGGCCGTGACCAGCCGCCCGCCGCGCGCGATGCCGATCACGACGTCCTTGTCGGGAACGTCGCCATTCTCGTCGAAGGCGATGCGACCGGTGACGCCTTCGTAGGCCTCGCGAGACGATCCGAAACCAGCCAGATAGTCGCGAATCGCGGCGCGATCGGGGCCGGTGGCCTCGATGGCCAACGCCAGGAGACGAATGATGTCATACGTGCCGGCGCCGCGGTGGTCGGGCTCGCGATCGTTGTTGGCGGCACGGTAGGCCCGAACGAACGCCGCGTTCTCCGCACCGGGTCGGTCGGGGAGATACGCGGTCGAAATGAGCACGCCCTCGGCATTCACGGTGTCACTTTCGAGCCCGGAGATGCCGTCACCACCCATGACCGCGGGCCGCATGCCAGCGGCAGTCAACGCCTGCAGGATCTGCTCGGCGCCCTCGCGAGTGCCGGCGATCATCAATACCTGGGCACCACCGCGCCGTTGGATGCGCCGCAGGTAGGGCTCGAAGCTGGGGAGATCGTCCAGGTAGGGGTCGTCGGCGACGATCGTCCCTCCCTGCGCGGAGAATCCATCCTTGAAAATCGTCCGGACTCCGCGACCATAATCGTCATTGCGATACATCACCGCCGCCCGCGTCGCACCGACTTCCCTTGCGGCCCACTCGGCCAAGCGTGCGCCGTGCAACAGGTCCGTTGGACAAACCCGGAATGTGTAGGGACCCGCGTCACTGAGTCGCGGGTTGGAAGCGGATGGTGAGATTTCGACAAGCGGGCTCTCACCCCCGTTGTAGACCGGTGCCGCCGCCAATGTGGTCCCGCTGGTGAGGTGGCCGACGACCGCGACCACGGAGGCGTCATCGTAAAACGCCTGCGCTACCTGCACGGCCCGCTCGGCGTCGGCGCCGTCGTCACGAAACACCAACTCGATCCTTCGGCCACCGATCCCACCCGACCGATTGATCTCGGTCGCGGCGAGGTCGGCCGCCATGCGCATCGACGCGCCGCGACTCTGTTCGAACGGACCGGCGACGCCGATACGAATAACGCCGTCGCTGGACGAGCAGGCGCCGACCGCGATCAGGGCGGCCAGTGGGAGGAGCCGGCGCGGGCTCCACATGCGAGAATGAGCGGTCGTGGGGGTCACGTCGCGACGCAAGATTAGCCACGAACGCGTAACATCGCAATGCGGTACATTCCGGAATGCCGCACCCATCCTACCGCTTTGCCGAGGCGGTGCGGGGTCTGCTCAGCGTTAGCGACGCGGCCGACATCGAGGCGTGCTGGGGGGATACCCAGCTCGACTCCCTCGGGTGGCGCGCGCTGGCTGAGGCCCGGCGGTCCACCGACGGACGGTTTGAGGCCGTGCTCGATGAAATCGACGGGCTCCTCCTGCGGAGTCTGGACCGCTTGCCTCCGCTGGCGCGCTCCGATGGAGCCGCCGCGCGACGTCTGCGCACCTTTCGCATCCCGGAATTGGAGCGACTGCAGCACGCGACGGCTGCTGCGCTCGTCGCGCATCGTTATGGACCGGCCGGCCTGGTTACGATGGTGGCCGACGTCCGAGCACCGGTTGCCCGGCGGTACTTCGCCTTCTTCACGCTCGCCGAACAACACCCGTCGGGGCATTGGCCGCGATTCGCGCGGTATCTGACGACCGCGGCGCACCACGCGTTTCTTGGCGCCGCCGCCGAAGCCGCCCGGTTTTATCCCGAGGCGGGGCCGTCGGCGTCGCTCGTCGACCTGTTCAACCGCGTGCGGGCGGATACGCAGCTGCGGGCTTTCCTCAGCCCCAGGCTCCTGCAGTCCCTGTTCGTACTGGGCGACCCCGGGACATTGCCGTTCTTCCGTGACCTGCTGGTCTGCGGGCACACCGCCGCCGACTCGGGTCGGTGCGAAGTCACGCGGGCGTTGGTGAGCGTGCGCCGTTTTACCGGGGTGATCGAGCCGAGTGCCAAGTTCCCCACCAGGGACATGGACGCCGTGGCGCACGCGCTCGACGGCGCCGAACGGATCTTCGAACTCGGGCGGGCGCGTATGAGCCCGGTCGTCGTGATCTAGAAGGCCCCGCGCGTTGAAGGTGGTATCGCAATGCGGCGAACTGGCCCCGAGGCTTCCATCGGTCCGTGCTCCGCATGGTTGTCGGTCAATCACTTCATCGCGTTGAAGGCGTTGAGAATCTCGAGCAGATCCGCGTGCCGGAACACGGCCTCACCCTCCCGCGGGCGTTCAGCCCCGGGGAAAAGCGGCCGGTCGGTCTTCACCTTCAACACCATCGTGTACGGACCGCGCATCACGTAGGGGGCCGCGCGGGCCCGGTTGCGGACGGCTCGTTCGACGCCCTCGCGGATCGCCTGTTGTGCCTGGCTTGGCGACATCCCGAGCGACGCGTCAGCGATCTCCCGCTTCACCGCCACGGCCTCGATGGGGCCGAGCAGGTCCCCCAGCTGGTTGACCACGGCGCGGTCACCGGCGACGAAGACGACCGGCACGCCGTAGAGCCCGGCAACGAGGGCATTGTACCCGCCCTCGGGTAACGAGACCCCGTTGATGGAAAAATCGATCACGTTGCCCGTGGACGTATGCTCGAGAATCGCTCCCGGCGTGCCCGCCTTGGCGTGATACCCGAGGAACACGACGGCGTCGAAGGTCGAGTCGATCCCCTCCATCATGTTCTTCGGCCCCGCGCTCACGCCTCGGAGCAACTGCGCGCGCGGATCCAGGTCGCCCGGGAGGAGGTTCTGCTTGCTGCCGTGCGAGTCCCGCACGAGGATGTCCGTGGCGCCGGCACGAATCGCGCCCTCGATGGCGGCGTTAGTCTCGGCGGCCATGATAGCGCGAAAGTGGGCGTAGTCGGGACCGGTGGGATTCACGTCGCTCGCGCTCACGACACCGGCCAGGCCCTCCATGTCGACGGAGATAAACACCGTGATACCGCGCGGTTGTTGGGCGGCCAGATCGACGGCCCCTGCGAACGCGAGCAGCGATGCGGTGGCAAGCGTGGGAAGAACTCGAAAGGTCAGACGACGCGAGACGCGCATGGGAAGACCTCCTATCGCGGTGAAGCTACGTCGCCGTTGGGATGCGCGACAGCGGGCGACCGTCAGGTTCGGCTGCTACGCGGGGCGCTGGACCGCCAGCAGTGACGCGAGGGCGGCGCTCAGCACGGCGATCGCCGACGCGTACTCAGCCAGATCGATATGTTCGTCGGGCGTGTGGTCCAAGGCGCTGTCGCCCGGCCCGTAGGCGACGACGGCGGTGTCGGGCCAGTGTGGCGCGACGACGTTCATGTCGGACGTGCCGGTCTTGTTGACGAATCGTGCGTCACCCCCCCGCCCGCGAATGGCCTGCAGGAACTCACGGACCAACGAGGTCGACTTGCGCGCGCGATGCGCCGCCAGCCCACCGGAAAACACATGCGCGATGGTGATACCGGCCGGTGCGTCACGCACGCATTCGTCCAGTGCCTCCCCCAATGCCCTCGCGGTCTCGGCGGGGTCGTCCGCCGGCGAGAGACGGAACACGATATGAAGGGTCACGATACCGGAGGTTCCTGCATCCGCGGTTTCGATGGCCACAAGAGACGCGCGGATGCGGTCGAATTCACGCTCGGGGCGGTCACGATTGCGGGTGGCGCACCAGCGCTCCACCGCGTGCCAGAGATCGACACCGGCCTCAGCGGGCAGGCGCGCCTGACCGGCGGAATGCGCGAACGGATGCCGCAACCTGATCTCGCCACGCAGGCATCCCTTGTATCCAAGCGTCATCCGATTCCACCGGCTCGGCTCACCGATGATGCAGTAGCGCGGTGCGTGACCGCCCTTCCGCTTCGCGAGCACGTGATGCGCGCCACGGCTGCTCGCCGCTTCTTCCTCCACGGCACCCACGACAGTCACCCGCCATGCCTCGGGCACGGCGAGCGATGCGGCGGCGACGGCGAACGCGCACAGCGGCCCCTTCGCATCCACGGCACCGCGACCGTACAGCAAGGACCCCTCACGCCGCACCGGCACGACACCCGGAAACGTATCGATGTGTCCGAGCAACAGGATCTCGTGGGGTCCGCTCCCGCGGCTCCCCACCGCGTTCCCGACCTCGTCAATGCCCGCGTCGAATCCGCGCTCCCCCATCCAGCGCACGAGCAACGCGGCCGCGTCGTGTTCGTGCCCGGATGGACTCGGTACCGCGACGAGCGATTCGAGTAGCTCGCCCGCGGTGTCGGTGGTGACGATCAGTGCGGGCGAATCACCCGTCATGGAGGATCTCGAGCAGGATGTCGCCGGCCCGGTCGAGGTCGGGTTCGTCAATCGTCAGCGGCGGCATGAGTCGCAGGACGGTGCGTCCGGCGGGAAGCGCCCATACGCCGCGCGCGGTCAGCGCCTTGAGGACCGGAGTGGCCGCCTGCTTCAGCTCGATGCCGATCATGAGCCCGCGGCCCCGCACCTCGCGTACGCCCGGCGCACCGCTCGTTCGCAAGCGACCGAGCAACCGCGCGCCCAATCGGTCGGCACGCGCCGGAAGATCATCGCGCCGGAGCACCCGCAGCATGGCGCGACTCGCCGCGCACGCCAGCGGGTTGCCGCCGAAGGTGCTGCCGTGCGCGCCAACCTCGAATCCGCCCAAGCGGTCGCGCCAGACCGCCGCGCCCATCGGAATCCCACCGCCCAGCGCCTTGCCGAGCGTGACGATGTCCGGCTTCGCATCGACCCACTGGGAGGCGAACCACCGGCCGGTGCGCCCGAATCCCGTCTGGATCTCGTCGACGATGAACAGCGCGCCCCGTTCGCGGCACAGCCGCTGAGCGCCGGCGACGAAATCCGCTTGTGCTTCGTGTACGCCTCCCTCGCCCTGCACGATCTCGACGAGTACCGCCGCGGTGGTATCGGAGATGGCGCCGTCCAGCGCGGCCAGGTCGTTGAGCGGCACATGGGTGAATCCGGGGACCAACGGCTCGAACGGCGCGCGATACCTGGCGGTCGCGGTCGCGCTCAGGGCGCCGAACGTGCGACCGTGAAACGCCCGCGTGAACGCGACAACGCCGGATCGGCCGGTGGATACGCGCGCGAACTTGAGCGCGGCCTCGACCGCTTCGGTCCCCGAGTTGGACGGGGAAATACGGGATAACACCCCGTGGTCGTTCTCGCCGAAGGCTTCCCGTAGCACCGCCGCCAGCTCCCCGAACCAGGCCGCGCGCTGGTCGTTGTAACTGCTCTCCGTGTGGGCAATCAGCCGGTCCGTTTGCGCGTGGATCGCCTCGAGGATCTCCGGGTGTCCGTGCCCGAGGTTGGCCCAGCCGTGTGCCGAAGCCAGGTCGAGATACTCGTGCCCCGCGTCATCGAACAGTCGTGCGCCGTCGCCGCGCACGATCGTGACCGGCCTCCGACCGACGCCACCCGATCCGTGCAGGTCCTCGAGTCGGACCACCTCGTCCGCGCGCAACCCGGCCTCAGTCACCGATGACCGTCCCGTGGCCCGCCAGCGCACGCTGCACCGGGTGCGCAACCCGTCCGTCGGCGAGGACCACGCGGCGTACGCCGGCGGCGATCGCCTCGGCGGCACCGAGCACTTTCTTCTTCATGCGATCGTGCGCCGTGTCGCTGGAAGCGTCGAGGTCGGCCAGCGCGATCCGCGGTATCAGCGACGATTCGTCGGGGTAGCGCTCGAGCAGGCCGGGCACGTTCGACAAAATCACGAGTGTCTCGGCACCGAGCGCCGACGCCGTCTCCGCGGCCGCGCGGTCGCCGTCCACGTTGATCGCGTCGCCCTGCGCGCTGATGGCCGGAGGTGTGAGCACGGGCATGTAGCCCGCGTCGAGCAAGGCGTCGAGCAGTACCACGTTCACGTGCTCGACCTTGCCCGTGTAGTCGTCACGCACGACGAGCGTGCGTCCGTTCTCCACGGAGCGGACGGCGGTCTTGCGGCGACCCTCCCAGATCCGTCCGTCCATGCCCGACAAACCAACCGCGTTCACGCCGCGCCGTTGCAACCGTTCGACGATGCCCTTGTTGAGCTGTCCGCAATAGACCATCTCGAAGATCTCCAGCGTGCGACGATCGGTCCGGCGGGAGGTATGACCGCTTGGCGATGTCAGGAAGCGCGGTGGATGCCCCAGTTGGGTTGCGACGTCGTTCAGCAGCGCTGATCCGCCATGCACGATCACCAGACGCGTTCCGCTGCGATGCAGTTCGGCGACATCATCGGCGATCGCGTCCAGATCGATCCCTGCGCTGCCGCCGATCTTCACCACCAGCGGGCAGGTCACGATGGATGAAGACCGGGGAAGGTCAATCCGGCCGTCTCGTTCCAACCCATCATCAGGTTCAGGCATTGGACGGCGCTCCCCGCCGATCCTTTCACCAGATTGTCGATGGCGGCGATCACCACCACGCGGTTCGCGTCCGAGGCGGGATCCGCTGCGAACCCGACGTCACAGTAGTTGGTGCCCGCGACGACCTTCGGTTCGGGGTACCGATGGATGCCGGTCTTGCTCGACACCAACCTGATGAACGGCTCGTCACCATACGTCTCGCGGTACGCCGCCCACACGTCCCGCTCGGCAAGCGGTTCGTTCAGGTAGCAGTGCGCGGTGACCAGCGCTCCACGGACCAACTCCACCGCGGTCACCGAGAAGTCGAGGCCGAACCCGTCACCCAAAGCCTGGCGGACTTCCGCCTGATGCCGATGCCCGACCGGCATGAACGACCGCACGGCGCCGCTGCGTTCCGGATGATGCGAGCTGGCGCTCGGGACGGCACCCGCCTCGGACGATCCGACCTTGACGTCCGCCACCACCCGCGCGAGCAGTCCGCGGTCAGCCAATGGCCCGAGCGCGAGTGTGGTCACCATGGCGTTGCATCCTACGCCCGACGCGTACGACGTTTGCCGCAATTGCTCGCGATGACGCTCGGGCAGACCGTACACGAACCGGGGAAGCCACTCAGGTGCCGAATGGTCCTCACCATACCATCGAGCGTAACTCGCGGGATCGTTCAGCCGGAAGTCGGCGGAGCAGTCGATGAGCTTGGGCGCAACGCCGGTGAACCGGTCGATCGACCGCGCGCTTTCGCCATGCGGCTGAGCCAGGAACAGCACGTCGGCGGCGTCGAGCGATGCGGGATCGCTGAATGCGAGGTCGCTCACGCCCCGGAGGTTGGGATGCGCCGAGTGGATACGTCGGCCTGCCTGGCTCGTCGAGGTGACCTGCCGCACCGTCACGTGCGGGTGGAACAGCAGCAGGCGGAGCAGTTCGCCGCCTACGTAGCCGGTGCCGCCGACGATGGAGACCGAAGCGGTCATGCGCCTAGATGGCGGCGACAGGGGCGCCCGCGGTGACCGGTGGCGCGGCGCGGTCGGCGACCGCCAGGACGTAGTCGACGATCCGGCCGGGGATGTCGACGCCGGTTACGTCGATGCTGTTGCGGAACTCCATCGTGTAGTTGACCTCGTTTACCAGAATCCGGCCGTCAGCGGTCTCCAGCAGGTCGATCGCGACGATTCCGCCCCCGACCGCGGCGGCCGCGGCGCGTGACAGCCGATCGATCTCCGCTGTGATCGGGCAATTCTCGGTGCGAGCCCCGCGGGCGGTGTTGGTTACCCAGTGATCGGCATACCGGTAGACGGCGCAGATGGTCTCGTCGCCCACCACGAACGACCGAATGTCCCGACCGGGTTTGGCGATGTACTCCTGGATATAGAAGATCGAGTGGTGATAGCTGCCGAGGATCTCCTTGTGCTCGAGCAATGCTTCGGCGGCTTCCCGGTCGTTGACCTTCGACAGCAGGCGTCCCCACGACCCGACCGCCGGCTTGAGGACGACCGGGTATCCCATTTCCTCGATGGCGCGGAGCGCGGACGCCGGTGTGAACGCGATCGTGCAGCGCGGCGTCGGCACGCCGTGGCGTTCGAGGGCTGAGGTGGTTTCCAGCTTGCTCCCGCATACCTGTGCCACTTGCGGCTCGTTGACGGTGGGGATCCCGTGGTCGTGCAGGATCTGCAGCGCGGCGAGGGCCCGCGAGTGGTTCACGCACCGCTCCAACACCACGTCGGTCTCCAGCGAAGGCCCGCTGCTGAGATCGAACACGATCTCGCGATCGTCGATCACCGCAACGGTTACCTTGCGCGCCGCGAGCGCGGCGAGAATCAGTTTCTCCTCCACGCGAACCCGCGAAAGCATGACCGTCACATGCGGACTACTCACCCCAGTCCTCGTCCACTTCCGGTGCCGGGATCAGACTCCACGGATCGCCCCCAACCACCTCCAGTTCCAAGCCGCAATCGGGGCACTCGACGATCTCCCCTTGGAGGACGTCGTCCTTCAACAAGACCGCAGCCCCGCAGCCCGGACACTCCGCGGTCACAGCCATGCAAGTACCTCCGTTCGGGCACAAGAAAAGCGCCGGCCCAGAACCGGAGCCGGCGTCGTCGTTGGTGGATCTACCGAGGCTGCTCGTGCCTCACCCACTTGCACGCGATGCCGCCCCAGTGGGGCGACGTTTGGCCTTGGTGTCGGAGCAGCGGCCCGCGTGCATGGCGCGACGATACTCGATCATCAGCATCGGTGTCAAGACAGCGTCAGGGCTCGCGCTTCTGCACCGCCGGCGTTTCGTAGTTCACCTGCGCCGTCGCCGCGCGGAAGCGCCGCAGGTCGCCGAGGCTCCGGCCGGTGACGAACGCCGTGCGGACCGCCAGCCGGTTGGGCCGGATCTCCACGGGACCCAGGTCGATGACGCGCGCGAGCCCGCCGGTTTCTTCGCGCACCCGCAACGTGACCTGATGCGTTCCGGCCGGCAGGGAGAACCGCACCACCCGAAGCTCGGCGGGCAGCAGCGACCAACTGCGCGTGTCGGCGCGCTCGGAGAGGGTCGCCGCCGCCTGCGATCCCAGTCGTGTGAGGAACCCGGCGACCGCGCCCCCCCGCTCGCGCGCCGTCGCCTCGGCCTTGAGGGCGGCGACCTGCTTGAACAGGCCGCGCGCGATCATCCGCGCCAGGAACTTGGGCTTCTGCTCCTCGTAATCCCGCGACGCGATCGCCGAGAGATCGGTCACGACCGTCGCGCCGCGTTCGGCGTCACCGTCGATCGCCACGGTCACTTCGGTTGCCGCGTGCGCGTCCAACTCGTAGCGCGTCCACGCGAACGAGAAGAGATCCGCGTCGAGCACCGTGGAGCCCAGGACGACAAGCCCCTCGTATTCCCGCAGGTAGGAACGCGCTTCGGCGGAGGTCTGGTTCATGAACAGCAACGTCCGAACCAGGACATTTGCGGTTACCCCGATGACCGAATCGATGGAGCCACTCCCCAGGGCGCGTTTCTCCCGGCGGGTGATCGGGATGTAGATCTTTTCTTCCATCCGGTGCGCGATGAACCCGTTTTCCACCACCACCATCAGTTCGCCGGTCGGAACGGCGGCGGGCGCGGCGGTCCGGGCCACCCCGTATGTTGCCGCCGCCTCGTCGGCCACCTCGGGGACGCCGACCCGGTCGGCGAAGCGCACGAGATCCTGGCCGAACCCGTCCGGAGGCGTGATCCGGTAGCGCGCTCGATGGGCGTCGAACGCGGCGTCGGCCTGGCGGAGCGACACCAGTGCGTCGTTATCGTCGCCCCCGGTCCAGTGGAGCAGTCCCGCCAGGTACTGCACGAGCGCGTCGTTCGAATACGAGCGGCGGTTGCCGTTGTCGCGGTTGTAGCGATCCAGGTACGCGTTGACCCGGCGCGCTTCCACCAGGGCCTCCTCGAGATTGCCGAGCGCGAGGTAGTTGATCATGCCGTAGTAGTGGATCATCGCGCGCTCGAGCGCGGGCGGTGTGTAGTCGACGACCAGATCGCTCACCATGAACGCGGCCACGTTTTGGCTGACGCTCTTGGTGTAGCGATCCTCCGCCAATGCCTCGGCGGCCTGCAGGGCGGCATTGCTCTCCTCGTAGCGTCCGAGCCGGTGGAGATAGAGCCCGCCGGAGAGCAGCCGGATCAAGGAATCTTGGGTCCCCGACCGGACGATCGTGGCCAGCGCGGTTGAATCACCGGCGACCACGTAATGCCTGAGGGCGGCGTCATATGCCCCGAGCGTGCGGCTCGCGAAAGGCGAGTTCGGAGGGACCCGGACGTTCGGACCGGACGCGCACCCGACGGCGCCGGCAAGCGCCAGCGCCGCGCCGAGGCGCATGGGTGTCACCTCAGCGGCGCGAACGGCTGCGCTGGACGAACTTTTTGATCTTCTTCTGGCCGACCCAGACCAGTTCGTTCGTCTCGAGGTCGGTCAGATTCATGTCGACCTGGTAATACTTGACTTCGCGGCCGTCCTCGCGGTCGAAGATCGTGTTGATCTCCCCGAGCAGCATGAAATTGGCGCCCAGCTCGTTCTTCAGCCGGGCACGCGTCTCCGCGGACGCGAAGTCCTGCTGGTCCCAGCGCTCGTCGCGCAGCTGTTCGCGTTGGTCGGTGCTCGCCACCACACGGGCGGTCTCGGTCCGAAGGAACGACGCCACGATGTCCTGCACGAACGTCCGGGTGTTGATGTGCTCGGCTGACTTATTGGCGAGCCGGCCCAGTATGACCGCTGGCCGCCGGCCCCCGTTGGCTTCCATATACCGGCGGGACCACGGCATGCTGGTGGCATCTCGGACCATCTCCTCGGCCACGAGACGCGAATCCGTGTCGTTCCAGTTGCCCGACACGTCTATCACTTGTTCGGGGGCGACCCGATCCACTTGGGTCCTGCCTGACCCACAACCCAAGCACGACGAGCCGGCCAGGGCGACGATGACGGCACGTGGCGCGGCTGAACGAAACGACAACATGTGTCCTCTGACTCCTGTTAGGGAGGTAATCCTCGAATCTACCCCGTTCCGGAGTGGAAGTGCGGTCGCCCACTCCGGCGCTGAGCGGTGATCCGCGGGGAAAACCCGCAGCGCGGCGCTGTCGGGTGAACCGGCGATAGCTCGCGTGGCATCGCCGCTTCATGCGGCTGAGCCGAGCGGCGGCTTCACGCCGCCGATCATCACGCGCTTCGGCTCGCCGCCACCGTCAGCGGTACCGCCCAGGGTGCAGAGCTGGAGGTTCAGGATGTCCTGAACCATGGCCCCGTTTGCCCTAACCGACGGCCACTCCGTGTTCCTTGGCGAGTTCGGCGAGCATGTCGTCGAGCGTCCGTGAGTGGTGCATCGAGCAGAACTTGGGCCCGCACATGGCGCAGAACTCAGCGCTTTTGAAGTACTCCGCCGGCAGCGACTCGTCGTGATACTCCTGGGCCCGTTCCGGATCGAGCGACAGTCTGAACTGCTCGTTCCAGTCGAACGCGTAGCGCGCGCGGCTCAATGCGTTGTCCCGGTCGGTGGCGCCAGGCCGCCCCCGCGCGATATCGGCGGCGTGCGCCGCGATCTTGTAGGCAATCACCCCGTCGCGCACGTCGTCCCGATTGGGCAAGCCGAGGTGTTCCTTGGGCGTGACGTAGCACAACATGTCCGCGCCGTACCAGCCGATCATCGCCGCACCAATGGCGCTGGTGATATGGTCGTATCCCGGCGCAATGTCGGTGACCAGGGGGCCCAACGTGTAAAACGGCGCCTCGTGGCAGATCTCCTTCTGCTTGCGCACGTTCATCTCGATCTGCTGCATCGGGATGTGTCCCGGTCCCTCCACCATCACCTGCACGTCGCGCTCCCACGCGCGCGTCGTGAGCTCGCCGAGGGTCTCCAGTTCGGCGAACTGCGCCTTGTCGCTTGCGTCGTGAATGCTGCCGGGCCGTAGCGAATCGCCCAGCGATACGGTGACATCGTACTGGCGGAGGATCTCCAGGACCTCGTCGTAGTGCGTGTACAGCGGGTTCTGCTTGCGATGGGCCATCATCCACACCGCGTGCAATGACCCGCCGCGGCTCACGATGCCGGTTACACGGCCGTACACCAACGGAAGGTGCTCGATCAGGATGCCGGCATGCAACGTCATGTAGTCGACGCCCTGTTTGGCTTGATGCTCGATCATGTCCAGGAAATCCTGCGGGGTAAGATCGGGCATCTCATCGACCTGCAGTACGGCCTGGTAGATTGGCACCGTCCCGATCGGGACCGGCGATGTGGCGATGATCGCTTCACGCGTCTCGTCGATCTGCTCACCGGTCGAGAGATCCATCACCGTGTCGGCGCCGAACCGGACCGCGAATTCGAGCTTGTCGACCTCGGCGGCGATATCGGAGGACACGGCGGAATTACCGATGTTGGCGTTAATCTTGACCGTGGCGACCTTGCCGATCGCCATCGGTTCGAGCTTACCGGCCAGGTGGCGCACGTTGGCGGGGATGATCAACCGCCCGCGTGCGATTTCGTCACGCACCAGTTCGGGATCGAGTCCCTCACGCTCGGCGACGAACCGCATCGGGCCGGTGACCTCGCCCTGACGGGCGAAATGCATCTGGGTAACGCAGGCCGTGTTGCTCATGTGAACTCCCTCCGCCGGTGCAAACCGGATCAGGTTCTAAGGGTGTGATCTCAGCCCGGGAGCCGCGGGCACCCCTGTCGGACGAAAGGTAGCAGTATCCGTTCACAGCCTCCAACATGGTGAGCGGAAGGTCGGACCTGGACCAATATGGAGGAACGATGCTGAACGGGTGCGTTGAACGAGCGACCAGGAGGGGGACCGCGTGAGCGGGCCGCTCACCGGCCGAACGGCCCTGGTAACCGGTGGAACCGGTGCCCTTGGTCGTGCCGTGGTGAGCCGGCTCCTTGCCGCCGGCGCGACCGTGCATGCCACATGGGTGCACGACCGAGCGGACGCGGAATTCCGGCAAACGTCGTGGGTGGGTTCGCCTACGCGTCACTCGGCGACACCGAGCCCGCTACCTGGGATCGAATGCTCAGCATGAACGCCACCAGCGCGTTTCTCTGCTGCCGTGCAGCCGTCCCGGGCATGCGGGCGGGGAAGTGGGGACGGATCGTCAACGTTGCCTCCGTCCCGGCGGTTGGGGGCGGGGCGGCCAACCTGACTGCCTATTCCGCCGCCAAGGCCGCCGTTCTCAACCTCACCTACTCGTTGGCGAAGGAACTGATGGCTGACGGCATTACGGCAAACGCCATCGTTCCGTCCACTATCGATACGCCCGCCAACCGTGCCGCCATGCCGGATGCCGATCGATCCACCTGGCTATCCGCCGAGGCGATTGGTGATGTCGTGGTGATGCTCGCCTCTGAACAGGCGGGAATCGTCACCGGCACGGCGGTGAATCTGGCAAAGGCCTAGCAGGTCGCTGAAAAAGTCATGAATTGGGTATGGCGGAATTGCGAGATTCTCCTATCTTGGCGCGACCTCAACAGCGAGTGCGCGCAATGCGTGGTCCAGATCATCCGCA
>Ga0214471_10000206_pt1 | contig 54337 bp, 42 predicted proteins | sample RVTome_5_FD_207665 | JGI IMG/M metagenome (GOLD analysis project Ga0214471, IMG submission 207665) | Soil microbial communities from uranium-contaminated site in the Upper Colorado River Basin, Wyoming, United States - RVT142D155 | ecosystem: Environmental > Terrestrial > Soil > Contaminated >... | reverse complement strand
CTGTCGCTCGGGAGCTCCGCGCATCGACGACTCCTGTCGGCTGGGAAGGTGTGACGAAAGAATCGCACACCAAGCCCGAAAACCCCCGGAACTCAGAGGGACTTTTTCAGCATCCTGCTAGCCGGTCCGAGGCCGATCCAGGCTGGGTCAAGGGGCCCGTTAGGTTCAGGGAGCGGCCGTCGCCTCATGTGGTTGTGTAGGGTCTGCCCCCAAGCTTGTGAACCATGCGTGGTTGCATGCCTCGATTATGGATCAGGCCGAAATGGTGTGGCAAGGAGTTGGAATAAAGTACGACACTACCGACCCAGCGCGCTCCTGCACAACGCGCGCTCGCCGACGACAGCGTCCTGCTCATCGACGAGATCAACAGCTGCGAGGCCGTTAGGACGACGCCGAGCCGCTTCCTAACAGAGTTGCAGGAGAAGGCTCCGCAGGGGTTGGTCGTGGAGGGCTCATCTGGCAAGAGCGAAGCGTCTCGGCTCTCCACGGGGGGGGGGGTCTTATCCCGTGGTCACGTTACCACTGTCGGGCCACCACACGGTCAGGACTGGATGTCATAGGACCATTCGGGTTCGCCCGCGCGGCAAGGCTCGCAACACAGTTCTGCAGTCGGGAATGCACGCTTTCACCATGAAGAGCCGGCACCGACTACATCATTGTTGGCGACGATGAACCTTGGCGGATCAGTGGGACAGCCAGTCGGCAACGGACTCTTCGGGTTGGTGTAAGAGATCTGTGGTCCATTGCCTGACTCTGTCCAACCTTCGCGCACCAGGCCGTCGTTGTCACCGTCGGTGTCGTTGAATTCCAGTCTGTTGCGGAAGCCGGCACATTCGCCCGCGGCGAAGTAGTCCTGAAAAAACCCCAGATGACCTGTGCGATCGAACGTGTTGTGATGCGTATTGTTGTAATCGGATCCATCTCGTGCCTTGATCGGATCTCCCGAGACGCGGATCATCTTGTTCTCGAAAATTAGGTTGTTGTCGGAGCCGATATGGAGGTAGATGGCGTGAATCGAGTGCAGGTGCGACTTGCCATCTAGGCCGATACCTTCGTCGTTCTCGATGCGTTGAAAGCGAGAGTACTTGATGACGTTGTTCGAGGAGCGATCCAGCTGAATCGCTCCGTACCCCCATGGCAAATTCGGATGCCCAGCGTTCCCGATGTCGAAGAAGGAGAGATTGGCGAAGACGTTGTTAGTAAATGTACGGCCTGCTGGCGGGTTGAAGGCAATACCGTTCTGCCGAAAGCCGCGGACCTCAAGCCCAAGTAGGTAGAGGTTCGTTGGCACGCTTCCAGAAGGGACATTCTCCGTGGGTTTGAAGTTGAACCAGTTCTTGGACGCGTTGCCACTGTATGTGAATACGGGACGGGATCCCGACCAGCGAGCGCTCGTCAGACTGCAGATTGTGGTGTCGTAGGGAAGGAGGACGGTGTCGTGCGAGGAATTGAAATAGGTCCAAAGCACTGCGTCGGTCTGCATAAACGGGCCGTTGTTGGGATCGATGCGGACGTGAACGGCTTGTGGTGGATCGGAGGTGTCGAGCAACGCGTTGGCTGCCGCCAGCGAGTGCAGAGGGTCGAGGGATGTCAGGCCGGAGTTGGAGTCACTGCCTGCCGGGCTAACATAGATGGTGAATGCGCCTGCTTCAGGAGGGCAAATGGCATGAGCCTCCATAGGAAGCGATAGCCCTAGAAGCAATGAGAGAATGGTGATATCCGAGCGTCGCGTAAGCGGCTTCATGTGGCCCCCCCGTTCGCGTTGACTCCTCTTCCTTGCACCCCCCGCAGGCGCGTGGCTCACCTAGCGAGGACGACAGCATACCATCTGTCGCAAACATCACCTGGGGATAGGCGAGCGGTTCACCGAAGGTGAGGGGCCGCCATGGCGAAGCCGCTGGCGTCGTAGTTCGTGACGATCGACGGCTCGACAGAGGACCCCGGCGGATCGGAGCGGAACCCGACTGGCGGAAAGGCATTCAAGTTCGACCGGGGGACGCTAGAGGTAGTCCTGGGTCCCCAGGAACGAAGACGCTTGGCCGCGATCCCAGTACGCAGACACGAAAGCCGTCACGGCGTGCCGGGCCGCATCTGGGTCGCAAGAGAACGCGAGACAACTGAAGGCAGCTATCACCAACGGATCAGCGCTGATGTACGTCAGAGGCCACTATGCGCTGAACCTGCCGATACCAAGATCGCTCTGGGTGTCTCTGTTAATCCGTTGGTTGTGGGTTCGAGTCCCACCCCCGGAGCTGCTGTGACCTCGGGTCTTTGGGCGTGGCACCGATCGGGGCGCAGCTTCATCACGAGCAGGTCCGCGCCCGATCGCATTACCAGCGACACGCCTGCAGCCCTTCGCGCGACCTCCCGCACGGCGTTGTCGTTGGCGGCGCGGCCGGCGATCCGCACGAGTCGCAGGTGACCCCGGCAGTCGCGCCCGCACCGGTGCTACTCGACGACCGAGGCTCCGCCCGGCGGAGCCTCGGTCGTGCGGGTGATCGGCCTGCCTACGTCGCCGGGGCGATGTTCTGGTTCAGGTGGAACAGGTTGTCCGGGTCGTAGACGGCCTTGACCTTCGCCAGCCGCTCGTAGTTGCCCTTGTAGTTGTCCTTGATCCGGCCCGAGTCGTCGTCGTCCATGAAGTTGATGTAGCCGCCCGGCTCCGAGTGCGGCGCCGTCGCGTTGTAGTAGTCCCGCACCCATTGGATCCGCTCGGCGTCCTTGCCGGGGTCGGTCCAGCCCACGACGTACACGGGCGCGAAGGTCGCATCGCGGTAGGCGAACGCCGTGTCGTCGGGGCCGACGTCGTGGCAGGCGCCGTTGATCGGGTACAGGTGCATGGTCGCGCTGACCTCGGGAACCTTCGGGCCGTTCTCGGCGTGCGCCTCGATCGCCTCGTCGGTCAGCTCGGTGACGAAGTTGCCCTTCCAGTACATGCGCATGCCCTTCGGGAAGATCTCGTCGAAGGCGCCGTTGAGCCACGGGTAGGGCATCGGACCGGTCATGTGCCCCACCGGCTCGGCGAGGTCGAGGAAGGGCTTCATGGCGTTCTCGCCCTCGGCGAGGTCGCCCGCCCAATGAACCACGGCCGCGCAGAGCGTGTCGCCGTGCCGGTTCTCGGGGATGAAGGGCAGCGGCGGCGCCACCTGGAAGGCGGGGAAGCCGCCGTAGTCTCGCGGAGCGTCCTTGATGAAGTCGCGGAAGAAGCGCAGCAGGTTCCGCGTCTGGTCGATCTCGTAGAAGAAAATGCCGACGTAGACGTCCGAGACGGGGTGCAGGCGGTATTCGAAGGAGGTCACGACGCCGAAGTTGCCGCCTCCGCCGCGCAGCGCCCAGAACAGATCGGCGTTCGCCTCGGCGCTTGCTTTCACGAACGAGCCGTCGGCCAGCACGACGTCGGCCGAGACCAGGTTGTCGCACGTCAGGCCGTATCCCCGCGACAGATACCCGATGCCGCCGCCGAGCGTCAGGCCGGCGATCCCCGTCGTGCCGACGATTCCGCCGGTGGTGGCGAGACCGAACGCGTGCGTCGCGTAGTTGAAGTCTCCCCACGTGGCGCCGCCGCCGGCTCGGGCGGTACGAGCTTGCGGGTCCACCCCCACATGCCGCATGAGCGACAGGTCGACGACCACACCTCCGTCGTTCGTGCCGAATCCCGGCGCGCTGTGGCCGCCGCCTCGGATCGACAGGTCGAGTCCGCTCTCGCGCGCGAACCGCACGGCCGCGATGACGTCGGCGACTTGCTCGGCGCGCACGATCGCATGTGGCCTGCGGTCGATCATGCCGTTCTGCACTGCGCGCGCCTCGTCGTAGGCCTGATCGTCCGCGGTGATGACGCTTGCGCGCACCTGCTCGCGCAGGCTCTCAATGGTGGGCGTGCTCACGAAGCTCCCCCTTTCGTGTCGGCGCTCGGAAACGTACTCCTTCCGGGCGGCGCCCGACAAGCCCCGGTGATCGCTGCCGCCGGCTCCTCCCTCTCGGCCGCGCCCGGTCAGGCCGCCGCGCCGACTTCGGCCGTGCAGGCCGAGCAGCGCCGAGCCTTCTTCGGGATCTCGGTCAGGCATTCGGGGCACGAGCGCGTGGTCGGCTCGGGCGTCTCCTCGCCTCGTTTCTGACGCGCGACGAGCGCGTTGACCGGCTTGACGACCAAGAAGAACACGACCGCGGCGACGATCAGGAAGTTGAGCGCACCGTTCAGCACCGCGCCGTAGGCGAAGCTATTCGGGACCGTCTCACCGCCGACGGTCTTGGTGCCGATCGAGAAGCTGAGCTGCTCCAGGCTCGAATCGCCGACGATCGCGACCAGCGGGTTGATCAGACCGTTCACAACGGACTGAACGACCCCGGTGAATGCGGCGCCGATCACGATTCCGACGGCGAGATCCAGCACGTTGCCACGCATGACGAAGGCCTTGAACTCTTTGAACATGCTTCCCCCCTTACTCGGACGCTGCGCGTCCCATGATGGACCTTGCCGCGCCGGTCGGGGAGCGGGTGCCCGCCGGGCCGCCGATGGCCGGGCGATACACTTTGCCTGTGACCGTGATCGACGGCTCGATGATTCGCCTCGTGCTCGTCGCGGTGGCGATCGTGGCGTTCGCCGTGGTCGCGGCGCGGATGATGACGGGCGCCGGCCGAGCCTCCGCGATCGAAGGGCGTCCCTGGTACCTGAACCCGCCGAGCTGGCTCGGCGTGAGCGCGGTCCTGATGATCCTCGGCCTGTTCGTCGCCCCGGCCCTGTTCGGCGGAGCGTTCTTCGTCCTGCCGCTGATCATGGTCGGCGGCAGGCGACGCACCGTCCCGAGGTGTCGCCAGTGCGGCGCCTCGCTGCGCGGGGACTTCGCCTACTGTCCCCGATGCGGCGCGCGCGTCGAGACCGCCGTGCGCAACGGATCGTGAAGAAGGCCGCGCAGTACGGGCGCATTCCGTTCGGCCTCGCGCTGGCGACGTTCGTGTTGCCGTTCATGGAAACGTGCGAGTTCTCGCTGAAGGGGTCGTCCGAGCCCTCGACGCAAGTGACCGGAGTCGCGCTGCTCGCCGGCGCCGACGCCAGCGGGTTCGCGATCGACCCCGACCCGTGGGTGATCCTCGCGTTCGCCGCGTTGCTGGCGGGGCTCGCCTACACGTTCGCAAAGCTACCGTGGGCGCTGCGGGCGCCGGCCGCGGCGGCGGGCGTGGCAACGCTCGGCCTGCTCGTCTTCCTGTTCACGTTTCCCGATCGAGGCGGCGACTGGATCCCGTCGCTCGGCCTGCTGCTCGCATTGCTCTTCTCCTTCGGAGCCGGCGTGACGTTCCTGGTCTTCGTGATCGTCGAAGCCCGCGAGCGCCACGCGGCCGAGCGGGCCGCGCCGCCCTGAAAGCCGCCCCTCGCGAGCGCGCGCGCGGTAACGTGTCCCGCGCGGGGCCCGTAGCTCAATCGGTCAGAGCAGCGGACTCATAATCCGTCGGTTCCTGGTTCGAGCCCAGGCGGGCCCACGGCTGTGACCTGCGTCGATGGGTGTTGCTGCGGCTGGGGTCGCGCGCGGTGGTCCGCAGTTAGTCCGCGAACCAGCGGCCACGAACGGGCATGATGGGGCACGCCATGGATCGTGACGAGGATTTCCTGGACGAGATCATCCAGGAGCGCGCGGCGGTGAACCCGCGGTTCCCGGCGATGGTCGAGGCCGCGCTCGAGCGCCGGCGCGCGCGGCGGGAGAGGGGATCTGATGAGCCTGGAAACCTGGGAGAAGAAGGTCCTGGCGCGCATAGGTGCGGCCGACCGGGTCGCTGAGGTTGAGAAGGAGCTTCGCTTGGCCGCGGGCGAGCTCGCTGGAACGCTCCCAATCGACCGCCATATCGTGTTCCCCATGTCGAAGCTGCCGGACCAGGATGTGGCGCGGGTTCGTCGATGGGTCGACGCCCGCAACGAGAGCCTTCCTGAGCGCGCGATCGGGCAGATCCGCTATGAGATGGACGTCGATCCTCGGGCGATCACCCTCCGCGAATGCCGGCCTCCATGGCGAGAGGACTTCGGTCCGGAGTGGACACGGATGGCGATCGCGAGGCTCCGTTACGCCGCCGCGAAGGCTGAGTGGACCCTCTATTGGTGCGACAGGAACGAGAAGTCCCACGTCTACGATCTGGTTGAGCCGAGCCAGGATGTGGATGCGCTGCTCGCCGAAGTAGACGCGGACCCGACCGCGATCTTCTGGGGCTGACCTTTCGGGACCAGAGATGGACTCACCGAAGGCCGCGATCAGAGAGCCAAGGGATCTCAAGCTTCCTGCTGAGGAGGAGGTTCTCCTCGCCGCGATCCAGCAATCGCTTCACGGGCCGCACGTCTCGGAGTTCGCCCAGATGCTCGCCGACAAGGGCGCGCGCGAGTTCGCCGGAGAGCTGGTGGCGGCTCTGGTCAAGGCGCGGCACGAGAACGATCTGCGTCAAGTGCAAGAGGTGATTGAGGGGTGGTATCGGACGGCGCTGTTCGTCCGGGAGCCCGGCTTCCTCAAGTCGCTGTGCGAAGGCGGAGACGAAGAGTCGATTGGGCACGACGAGCGCCGCCGGCTGCTCGGCCTCGCGTGAAGCGGCGTCCGTCGGAAGTTTCATGGGCTCCGGCGCCCTGGAACGACCTTCCAAGCGGACCCCCGCTCAGAGTTTGACCCTCGCCTCGAGGCCCTCTGACCTGGGGAAACGCGCCTTAGCCGGCCGGGCAGGGCCACTCTTTCCGCGGATCAGACAGTTGACCGGCCCCCTGATTTGGTCGATACTGATTCCGGAGGCTTTGCAGAGCACCCGCTCTGCATTGCCTTTTTTCTTTCGGGGCCTAGCGCTCGCCCCGCGGGCGAAGATCGTCGATCACGGCGAAGCTCCAGATGGCGAAGTTTGGATTCCCGTCGCGATCGCGAACGGCCCGAGTTCGGAGGGCACAGGCAAGCTCGCCAAGCGTTGTGAGCTCTGGCCTCTCGATAGGCCCCATCGGGCCGACCTGGACCCCCCAGGCCACGACATAGGCTACGAGATCGGCCAGCTGAATCGCCGTGGTCAGCTCGCTGTGCACGAAGAATGGCTCCGGCACGATCTGCGCGGACCTGACTCTCCCAGTCTGCGTTTCACGGAAGTACCTCGACATCTGATCGACAAGGATATGGCTCCGGGCCTTGTCGAGTTCGTCGAAGACGACGAGCCCTTGAGCATCGGGTCCCGCATCTTCGAGGAAGTAGAAGAAGCGCTCCAACAGGTACGCGTAATCCTTGCGGAGGAAGTCGCCCTCACTCCGGGGAGCACCCTTGGGCACGATGCTGGCGAACGCCTTGCACCGATGTTGAGCGCACAGGACTAGTGCCTGCTCGACGAAGGCGAGCTTTGCCTGGGCAAGGGCAGTGATCTCCTCTCGTCCAGCAGAGTCACCCTTCTCGAGACAGCTGCGGGCGAGTTGACGGCGGATGTCGTCCTCGAAGGGGGGGAGCTGCCCGGCATGGCGAATTACCTTGCGCTTCAGGATCTTCTTCGCTTTGAGCTCGCGGGGTCCGTGGGAGTATCTGCGACCAAACATGTCGTGCTCAAGGTTCTGGACCGCCGTGATGAGATTCCACAGGTCTCGATCCTCCACGGACACTCCGGCCAGAACCTCATGGGGGGAATCGCGCTGGTCGCCGCCAGACTCATCAACGAAGAGCAGGTAGCTCACGGAATCTCGTTTTCCTCGGAGTCATCGGACCCATACACCAGGGCGAGGTTCAGGCGCGCGGCTTCCAACCATTGCGCCTGCTTCTTGGTTGAGAACGGACCGTCTTGAGGGAGCATCTTGAACAGCCCCTGGATGAGGGCGTGATGATGCGTTTCCTGGCGAGGTGGGGGCTCTTCTCCCGGCGGCTCAGCGCCTTGTTCCCCGTTGTCGGTCAGATTCACCCCTCCTGGGACGACGAGGCGATCGCGTCCAGCAGCGAACATGCCAGCCTGGTCCGCCGACCGTTGGAAGGCTTGGCGGGCCTTGTCTCGCTGCTTTTGCGCCACGCCGAAAGCAACCATGCGCGTCTCAAGGCCGTCATCTCCAGGGAGCCTTTGGCCCTTGTATTCGTCGTAGATCTTCCGGTAGAGCGGCACGGCGAGGAAGGCGCGCACTCGAGCGCTACGTTCTTGCGCGGGATCCGCTAGCTGACGCCCGAGGTCCGTCAGTCGCAGAGTTCCTTGTCCGGGCTCGAGGGCGCCAAAGATTCGAGCCGTCGTCAGGCGAAGGCGGAAAGTCCCGCTCTTCACCGAGTCATGACCCAGTTGGGCCGCAAGCTGATCGCTCTCGCACGATCCGCCGCCGACGTCGAATACCCCCTTGGCCACGGCTACCGCATCGTCGAGGTCGCCGTAGGGGAAGGAGATGGAGGAACGCTCCCGCCTAGCGGGCCCTGTGCTCGTCGGCTCTTTCACAGACTCAGTCTGGCTCATCAGGTCTCCGTAGATTCCGTTCGTTGGCCCGCAGTATACGCACACGGCCTCGCGTGCGCAATGGGGATACTGCGACAAGTACTGCGGACCTAATGCCGCTGGCTGCGACTGCTCCGACCGCTCGAATGAAGCTTCAATCGCCTTGACCAGGCGCGATAGGATCCTTGGGACACCCGTTAGGGGGGCCCACGGCGGGCACCAACTGGCTGAACGGCGCAGTCAGACATCCTTGAAGGCCATTGGACGTCTTGATGAATCGCGCCCCTGCTAGCCGCTTTCGCGTCCAGATGGCAAGGCCCAGACCTCTGCGCGCTCGGCCCGCCAGCGCGAAGGGAGCAAGATCTCGCTGCGGGACTTTCAGACCTTCGGCCCCAAGGCCCTCGCGGGCATCGGGCGGGTCCCCGACACGATCGCGGACCGCTCGATCCGCATCGAGCTTGTCCGCCGAAGGACGAGCGAGCCCGTGGAGCGCTTCCGCTTCCGCGAGGCGAGCGCGGCAGCCGGATCGATCCACGACGCGTTGGCCACGTGGGCGGGCGATGCCGTCGAGGACCTGCGTCGCGCGCGACCGGATATCCCGGTCCAGCTCCACGATCGCGCAGCCGATGGGTGGGAGCCGCTGCTCGCGATCGCCGACTCGGCGGGCGGTGGCTGGCCCTCCCGCGCGCGCGCTGCGGCCGTAGCGCTGTCGGGAGCCGAGCCCGACGAGCAGTCCGTCGGCATCATCCTGCTCGAGTGCTGCCGGCAGGCATTCGAGGTCGCGGACGCGGATCGGCTCCCTACCCAGGACCTGCTCGCGTCGCTGATCGAGGAGGAGAGCGCGCCGTTCGGCGGCTGGTGGGGGCGCGCGATCGACGCCGGCGACGTGCGCGGTCCGGCCTCGAAGCTGCGCCGGCTGCTCGATCCGTACCGGATCAAGCCGAAGGACGTTCGCTTCGAGTCCGGCGTGCGCAAGGGATACCTGCGCATCGATTTCGAGGATGCCTGGGAGCGCTACGTGCCGGCGTCGCCTCCTCCCGCTGAGCCAGGACGCGACAACGCAACATCGCAGGGAGACGGCGTGGCCGACGCCCAGCCTGGACACCGCTGAGAAGGTCGCTGACCTGCATGGTCGCGTTGTCGCGTCTTCGGCGCGCAACAACGGTCACGGACCCGTCGAGCGCGCGATGGCCGCGGTCGCTTCCAAGATGTCCCTTGCCACGGATGCCTCGTGTACGTACAGTTGTCAGCGTAGAGGGATGCCTGAGAGGCACCCAGGAGGACCCACATGGCGGCGGCTGAGCGAGAACTGAAGACGAAGCGACTCCCACTGCGGGTGAGCGAGCGCCAGCGTGCCGTCATCGCGCGCGCGGCCGAGGCCGTCCACAAGGACGTCAGCGCGTTCGTGCTTGAGTCTGCGTTCCACAACGCCGAGCAAGTGCTGGCGGATCGAACCTGGTTTCAGCTCGGCGATGATGCGCGGGATCGATTCTTGGAGTTGCTCGAGCGCCCGGTGACGCCCATCAGCGCGAAGCCTGAGCTGGAGTCGTTGCTGAAGAAGCCATCGGTCCTGGAGCAGGGCTCGGCCGACTCCTGATCCTTTGGCGCTCAGCCAAGCGGAACCGCTCTCCGCTGCCCACGCGCTGGACGACTTCGTATGCGGGGAGCCAGAGCTTGAGTTGTGGCTGAAGCGTCATGCGCTCCAGAACCAGGCCGCCGGCTCTTCACGCACTTTCGTCGTCCGGGACGAGGGTCAGGTCGTCGGGTACTACGCGCTCGCGGCCGGCTCGGTCGAGTTCTCCGACGCGCCCGAGCGCATCACGAAGGGGCTTGGGTTGTACCCGATCCCTGTCGTGCTGCTGGCGAGACTAGCGGTCCGCACCGACCATCAAGGCGCGGGACTGGGCAAGGCTTTGCTGAAGGACGCGATGATCCGCACCGCGACGACGGCACAGTCGGTCGGCGTCCGCGCACTCCTGGTCCACGCGATGCATGAGAGGGCGGCCCAGTTCTATCGCCGCTTCGGGTTCGAGCCATCACCGACCGATCCCCTGCACTTGTTGCTCCTCATGAAGGACCTGATGGCCCACCTACGTGAGGCCGGCTACATCCAGGCACCCTAGCGAGGTTGTCGGGTGTCCCGATCCAAGGCGGCCACCGCGGAGCCACCGTTGGGATTCGCGTTCTCGGCGATGAGCAGGGCGGTGCACGTGTGCCTCAGGTCGTGGATCCGCAGCGCGGGCGACTGGAGCGACTTCGTGATCGTGTCGCTGTTCGGCGATCGCGAAGGTCGCAGGATCGTCGCGCAGCTCGACGCGGACGTCGACCGCCTGCCGGGGCTCGGCGGCTTGCGACTCTTCGAGCGCGTCGCGGAGCAAGCCGCCGGAGAGCGGGGCCTTCACCGGGGGCTCGGCCCGAACGGACGGTCGCACCGGTCTCCGCGACGGGTCTGCGGCTGGGCACTCGCTTGCCACCGGAGGCCGGATCGATCGGGAGCCGGCCGGGCTAGGCGCCGGGTGGAAGGGTGATGACGATCAGTTCACCTTGCGAGCCTCCGGTGGATTCGTAGGCGCCGAGGATCGTCGCCGTCAGCTCGGAGCCGCTTGGAGTGCGGATCGCACACGTTCCTCCCGTCGGCTGGCGGCAGTCGGTGCGCCCGGCGACGTCGGCGTCGGTCACGAGTTCCCCTAACCCGTATTCGCCGACGCTGAGCTGCGCGAACGTCGGGCCACCCTTGAGCGCGCCGGTGAACGTGCGCCCGGCTGAGGCGTGATGGCCGCCGGACTGGGCGAAGAAGCCCGCGTGGAAGGACTCGGGACCCGCCAGGAAGGCGTGCGTCCCGTTGAGGTAGGTGACCGGGCGAGGCTGGCCGTCAATATTGCCGGTACACGTGGCGGTGCTTCCCCAGAGCGCCCAAATGACGTAGGCCACCCCGTCCGCCGGGTCGCCGCTCGACCAACTCCCTCCCGCGCTGAACCCGCTGGACTGGTTGATGTGGTCCGTCTGGCGCGGCTCGAACGTGATTTGCTGGCCGCCGGCCGCCAGGGTGGTTCCCGTGCCGCTCGTTCGAGGGATGTAGAGAATCTGACCCGGCATCCAGTCCGGGTAGACGACGCCGCTCGCGATGGCGTGCGGGGCCTTGACCGACGGGTCGTCGGCCGTGCATTGGACCTGCCACGTGACCGACGAACCGACGGGGGCCTTGATGTAGCCGACTTGCGTGGCGTTGTCGGGACTTGCCGACGCTTCGCCCCGCGTACCGGTTGTGGTCGCGCCGAGCAGGACGAGGAGCACGACGAGGCGCGCCGACACCGTGGCGCTCCCGTGCTTGCTCATCACTGCCTCCATCGGACTCAGCTCCTCGCCGGCACCGTGGCGTTCAGGTCGTAGCAGTTGATCCCGACTCCCGAACCGTACGCGGCGAAGTCCCTGGCGGACGTGACGCCCGCATGGCCGATCAGGTGTTGGATCGTCCCGATCGACGGGTACTGGTGGCCGCCGCACTTCTTCCCGGCCTGGGTCCCCGTCTCGTAACGGTACTCCCATCGGAAGAGGTAGTTGTCCCCGTTGTCGAAGGGATTCTTGACGTGGTAGCCGGGGATGTAGTGGACCTGGGACTGCGCGTGCCAGCTCGCGCCTTCGCAGTCTTTCCGGTGGTGCTTCGCATCGTCCCACAAGTCGGGCAGACCCTCGACGTCGGAGGCGGGTGTGTCCCCGCAAGGAATCCCGAGCGGCATCATCGTCGGCGTGGAGAGTTGCCAGCACCCGGTGCAACTGTATTGGTGAAGGAGCAGCGCATGGACGTCGTGACCCGGGCCGAGCGGATCCCCATGACCCGCGTGCTCTCCCGAAACGTCGTCGGGTGACTGGAACGTATACGTCTCGCCGATCTGTCCCGCCGGGTTCCCCCCGGGCTCGTTGGCGCACGCCTGCTTACACAGACGGATCCAGTCGGTGACGATGTGCGCGTGCTCCCGGTTCCCGGCGTTCCCGCCGCGGCACACGGCGTTCGTCTGCGCCGTCACGTAGCCCTCGGGGAGGGCCTCGAGCGCCAAGCTCGCACCACAGTAGCCGCGGACGGCGTCTTCCACGGTCTGCGTGCCCGCGCTCTGCTGCGTGGCGCCGATCGGCACGCACGTGCCGGGCCAGCAGGGCAGGTAGGACAGACGCGCATCGCGCGACAGGTACCGGCCGATCGCCGGGTCGTAGAAGCGTCCGTCCAGCTCGTAGAAGTTCAACTGGCGGTCGTACTTGACCTGGTATCGACCCATGAACCGGAACGGGTTGTCGTCCAGGAGGCTCGCGTACGCCGGACCGTTGGTCGTCTCGACGATGTTGCCGAAGGAGTCATACACATACCGCACGGCGAGCTGCGTGCCCTTGGTGAGCCGGTCCACCGAGCCGAACGCGTCGTAGTGGTAGTAGAAGACGTCGCCGCCCGGCGCTCGCATCGCGATCGGCGTGCCGTCGGCGGCGTAGGCGAACTGGATCTTGTCGGTCGTCGACGTGGCGCCGACTTCGCGGATCGCTTCGAGCCGGTTCCCGTCGTATCGATACGGGTAGACCGTCGTGCCGACCTGGCGCTGCGTCACCATGCCGTTGCCGTTGTAGGTGAACTTCACCGGCAGGGACCCACCCTTCGTCGCCTCGACGAGCCGGTTGCCCGCGCCCCATTTGTAGCTGGCCGCGTTCACCCCGGTTGCCAGCATGAGGTTCCCGTTCAGGTCGTAGGTGTAGGTCGTGGCCGCGAGGCCCGCCTGACTGCTCAGGGTCCCGGAATTCGAGTAGGTGTAGGTATCGGTCAGGGTCCCGACGGTGCGGGTCTTGCGGTTGCCGGCTTGGTCGTAGGTGTAGGTGACCGTCTGAAGGCCCGTTCCCTGCTTGTACTGCTCCTGCAGGACGGCGCCGGCTCGGTCGTAGGCGTAGGTGTGCTCGGTCGTCCCGTTGTTGGTGATCGAAACGGGACGCAGGCCCTCGTCGGGCGTGATGACGAAGTCGGCGTCGATTGGCCCCGCAGCGAACTGCTTGAGGACGAGCCGCTCGGGGAATCCCGCGTCGGACAGCGTCAGGTCCTCGACGTACCCCGGTCCGTCGGTGTAGGTGTTCGGCAGGCCGCGCCCGTCGTAGGTGAACACCGCGTCCGCCCAGCTCGAGGACAGGGCGGTCTGGCGGTTCGTGGCGTTGAAGAGGTGGTTCGTGGTCACCGAGGGACTCGTGAGGGTGGAGGTCGCGATGTTGCCGGCCGGGTCGTAGCCGCAGGTGGAGCACGCCGCGCCTTCGTAGACGACGGCATTCGCAGGCCCGGACACCGTCCCCGGGAGCGACAACGTGCCGAACGTGTAGGACGTCGTGCCCGTGGGATCGGTCATCGAACTCGGGTTCCCGGCGGCGTCGTAGGCCCGCGAGATCGAGAACGAGCTTGACGGCGGTCCGTCGAGCGTCATCGTGACGCCGGTGAGGCGCTGGGCGCCGTCCCACGTGAAGGTCGAGCTGCCCAGCCCGTCGTCGATGAACGAGAGGTTGCCGTCGGCGTCGTAGTCGTAGGACGTCGCGCGGTTGTCGGGGTCCGTCACCGATTCGAGCTGACCGCCCGGGTGATAGGTCAAATCGACGGTGAACGCCGGATCGTTCGGCGTCGAGACGTTGCCGCGCGGATCGGTGACGCCGATCAACAGTCCGTCGTCGTTGTAGGTCGTCGATTGCTTGTGGCCGAGCTGATTGGTGATCCCGGCGAGCCGGCCTGCGGCGTCGTACGCGAAGACCGTGTCGAAGTCCGACGGCGTGGCGCCCGTCGCGTAGGCGCGCGGCTCAAAGTAGTTGGTCAGGCGACCCGCATCGTCGTAGGAATAGGTGGCCTTGTTTCCGTCGGCGTCGATCAGCTCGGACAGCCGTCCCGCGGCGTCGTAGGACCGCGAGACCACTCCGGTGCCGTCGTCGGTCGTGTGGAGCCGCCCGTCGTCGTAGTAGCCGTAGGCGACCGGGTCGAGTCCGGGCCTGCTGACCGACGCGACCCTTCCGGCATCGTCGTAGGTCGTCGTGGTCCGGTAGGCGGCCGGCGTGCCGCCGGCGACGTTGCCGCGAGGGTCGACCTCCGTGGCTCGGCGTCCGTTGACGTCGTAGGTGTAGGTCGTGACGTAGCCCTTGGGATCGGTGACCGAGGTCACGTGGCCCGCAAGGTCGTAGGCCGTGAGCGTCGTGTACGGGGCCGTCGTCGGTCCGGGGGTCGCGGCGCAGGTCTCCGTGCCTCGTGGGTCGATGACCCTCGTCCGGCGGCCGGCGGCGCTGTAGCAGGAGCGCGTCACCTTGCCGAGCGGGTCTTGGACGGTCGTGACGCGCCCAGCCGCGTCGTAGGCGGTGAGCGTGACCTTTCCACGAGCGGTCGTCACCGACGTGCGGTATCCGCGCCCGTCGTAGCCGTAGGTGGTGAGGTCGAGATCTGGGTCACGCAACGTGTTGAGGTTTCCCGCCGCGTCGTAGGTGTACGTCGTGACCTTCCCCAGCGGCGTGGTCTCCGTGAGGACCTGGCCGCTCGCGTTGTGCGTGTAGACCGTGTCCTTCGAGGCGGTGTCGCGGAACTTGTTCACGTTTCCGTTGGCGTCGTAGAACCAGGTCGAAACGCGGTTCAGGGGATCGGTCACCGACGTTCGCCGGCCGAGCGCGTCGTAGGAGTAGAGCCACGACTTTCCGAGCTGGTTGGTGACCGCGGTGAGCGTCCCGTTGGTCGCCGCGTACGTGTACGTGATCGTCTTGCCGTTCGCGACGTCAACCGGAGACGCTGCGGTCGTCCGCCGACCCGCCGCGTCGTAGGTGTACTCGGAGATGTTGCCGAGCTGGTCCTCCACCTCTTCGAGGTTGCCCGAGCCGTCGTACCGGTAGAGCGTGTCCGTGCCGGCGAGCGCATCGGCCGGAGTCACCGCCCGCGTGAGGTTCCCGGCCGTGTCGTACTCGTAGGTCCAGGTGTGCGACGGCGTGAGGGAGTCGGTGAACGAGGTGAGCCTGTTCAGGGTGTTGTAGACGTACGTCCGATGCTTCCCGGCGGCCAGCTCGTCGGGATTCTGAGCAGTCGCCAGGTTGCCGCGCACGTCGTAGGTGTAGTTCCACTGCTTGCCCAGCTCGTCGGTCATCCGCGTCACGTTGTTGTCGGCGTCGCGCACATAGGTCTTGGCGGGAGTACCCGGCGCGGTCACTTCGAGCGCCGCGCCCGCCGCGTTGAACTCGTAGGAGGTCACGTAGCCCCGCCCGTCGGTGACCGTTCGGTCGTACTCGGCGCCCGCTGACCCGTACCCGAAGGCGGACGACTTCGGCCCGCCGATGGCGCTCAGCCAATCCCAGAGCCCGGCGCTGGAGTAGGAAGCCGTGTACTGGTTCAGCCGCGGGTCTTTGAACGTCGTCATCCGGTGATCGGCGTCGTAGCCGAAGACCCACGCCTTTCCGGCGGCGTCGGTGATCGTCGTGAGGTCGTTGGCGGCGTTGTAGCCGAGGGTCGTCACCCGACCCGCGTCGGTGATGGTCCAGACGCGGTTGCTCGCGTCGTACCCGATGGTGGTGCTCAAGCCGGACGGATGAGAGATCGAGGTCAGCTTCCCCGAGGTGTAGGTGTAGGTGCGAGTCCGCCCGTTCCGATCGCCGACGGAGGTCACGCGCCCGGAGGAGTCGAAGGAGCGGCTAATGCCCGCCTTGTCGACCAGGGTGTACGTGCCGCCCGATTCAGTCAGCGTCAGGTGCGCGCCGGCGGGACGCGTGTAAGAGCCTCCGCCCGCGGACGTGAAGCGGTAGCGGCCGCCTTCGCCGGCTTCGTACACCACCGCCCCGCCCGTCTCGAAGGTGAGGCGATCGACCATCTCGATCGTCCAACCGAACCCGGAGAGGTTCCGGCGAGGGTTGCGAGAGTCGTAGTGCAGGCTCACGGCTTGGTTGGGGCCTGCTGCCTCGACGGAGCCTCCGATGAAGTCCGCGGTCAGGTTGCCCCAGTATGGATCGACGGCAACGGAGAGGCGGTCGCCGAGTTGCCAGTACCGCCGTGTCGAGTACGGCTGGGAGCCCAGAAGCTCGCCGTTGCGAACCTCGAACGCCGTGATGTCGGTGATGGCCGTCGCGTTGCCCACTCCGTCGGCAGACTTGACGCCGATCTCGATAGGCCCGTCGGCGATGGCCGTCGTGCGCAGGGCATAGGAGTACGGCGCGGACGAGTCCGTGGCCAAGGTACGCCAGGGTCCGGTGGTGGCGTCGGAGAACACCCGCCGGTAGTTGAACTGGACGTAGCTGACGGCAGTGTGGTTGTCCGTCGCCGTGGCCGAGAGGGTGGTTTGACCGCTGATGACCGAGGACGTTGGCGCCGTGAGGTCGACGGCCGGCGCGATCAGGTCCACGACGACGCTCACCGGGCTCGCCGTCGCCGAATTTCCCCAGCTATCGGACGCGGTCATCGTCGCCGTGTATGAGCCGTCGGGCACGACGGTCGAGGACGGAGGATCGGTGCGTCCGTCCCACGGTACGGCCGAGACGGAACCGGTTGGCGTCGTTCCGGTGATCGTGCGGACGGTCGAGCCGCCGGAGTCCTTGATCGCGATGCTGTAGGTGTCCGGAGGCGAATCGTCGTTGATCAGCGCCGAGAAGGTCGCTTGATCGGCTGTGCCGTCGCCGTTCGGGCTGAAGATCGCGGGGGAGACCGAGAAGCTAGAGAACGTGGGGTTGGCGGTGTCGCGGATCGCGTAGGCGATCCTCAACGCCGTCGAGCTGATCCGCGCGCCGTTCAAGCCCGACGCCTCGGTGTCGCTGAGCTGCCACCACGAGTCGCACGATGCGCCCCAGGTGCCGTAGTCGCACCAGTTGAACGCGTCCTCCGCGAACACGTACGAAGTCGAGGAGGTGGACATCGTCGACACGTGCGAGCCCTCGGTTCGGTTCTCGAGCGCGACGGTCACCGGCTGTCCGGACCCGGCCTTCATGGTGCCGACGAACGTCCACGCCCTTCCCCACACGTTCTTGACCGGCGGCGTTCGGAACAAGAAGTTGGTGTCGGTCAAGGTGGCGTTCGCCACGTCGATCGGGGAGCTGATGCCGGGATACCAGCCCACGGACTTGTAGATGCCGAGGCTGTCGGTCGTCGATTGCTCGAAGACCAGGTCCGCGCCGAATATCAACGGGGTGCCCTGGAGCTGCAGGCGATACAGCCGCCCATTCGTCAGCGTGAGAGCGGACGATTCGTACGACGTGCAAAGAGGCGACGTCGTCACGGTTCCTGCGACGACGCCGATGTTGTCGATGAGGCGGACGTTGCCAACTCCGCATGAATCGACGCGGAGCTTGATCGTGGGCGCAGGGTCGTAGTCGGCAGCGACGTACCTGAAGAGCGTGCGATCGGGCAGCTCGACGTACGTGGGCGAATCGGCGCCGGTCCTGGGGGCCATCGGGTACCAGGACACCGTCTTCTTGATGGGGCCTTCCTGGTGAAGCTTGATGTAGGCCTTGCGGAGGTCGATGATCCCCGCCAGGTCTCCGAGACCCGGCTCGACCGATGTCACCTTCAAGCTGTCCAAGACCTTGTCCGTCGACGGCCATGCGATCGTCGCGGTCTTGACTGAGTACGAGGTGTCGCTCGCGTTGAAGGTCACCGAGGCAAGGGAGGTGCCGGAGGAATCCAACGCGACGGTCCATCTGCCGTTCCCGACCGCAGCCGTCACCTTTGCCACCACCTCGAGCGTGGCCGTCGGCGCGGGATCGAACTTCGTCGTCGATCCCGGCAGCTTGCCGCGCTCTAGTTGAATCGACGTCGTCGTCGGCGCATTCGCCGCGTTGATCTGACGGGTCTCCCGAAGCAACTCCCAGTGCTGCTCCACGGCCGTCTGGGACGGAGACTGCGCGAACGCGCTCCCGAGTCCGAAGGCTGCCAAGAGCGCCCCGATCGCGACGACGACGCTGCGACGGAGCCGGCGGCGGCTCGATCGGACGGGGGCGAGGTGGTTCCGGCTACCTGATTCCATGATCTGATGGCTCCCCTGACGGTATGTACCCGAAGGTACCTATGCACGACTTGCGAGGTTTAGCCGAAAGCGTACGGTACTTGTTCCGGAGAAGCAACAGCCTCGTACCGCTGGTCGCCCCGTTTCCCCCGCCCTTCACCTGCCGCTTGCCACCAGGCGCGCGGTGAGGCGCGCGGTGAGTGGTGTTATTGGACATTGTGTCCATTGTCGCCATCGAGAATCTCACGTTCCTGACCAAATGTCGCGAAAGCTCTTGATCTCATCGGCTTGTGGGACGTAAGGTTCTGATGGTTCGTCCTAATTTGCACGACAAATCGGATGGACTTGGCCTCCGGCGCCCACCGGGCGCAGCCACCACCAAGGATGGACCCGCGGCCCGTAGGAAGTGCCTCCTGCGGCAGATCGCCGGGTGTCGGCAGAGAGCGAGTGCTTCGGTCGGGATCGCGCTCGGGAGGGGAAAGGAATCAGCGATGAGGAAGAAGATGGTCATTGCGGCATTGGTGTCCGGCGTGGGGCTGCTCGGTCCCACAGCGGCTCAGGCTCTGCCGGGAGTAGTCAGCGGTGCAGCCGTATGGACCGGTGACGAAGTTTCGGTCGTAATGGGAGGCCTGTTGGATAACTGGGACTTCAGCCCGCCGGCCGACAACGAGTTGGAAAACTGGCATTCTTGTGTGCCCGGGGAATGTGACGCAACGGCCACTGCCGATGCCGACTGCGAGTCGGGCGTGCTGACGATCGAGTTCACGGCTATCCACGACGAAGCCGGCGCGACAGGCGCGCAATTGACGGTAGACATCGTGAGCGACGGCACTGTGTGGATCGTCGCGGCGGGACAACCGGTCGTCGACTTTGATGCCGGCAGCTCGGCAACGGGCGTTGCTGCTGCGGGAGCCGGAACCTGTGGCGACACCGACACCGGCACGCTGGTGAGTGGTGCTTGATCCGGGCTAGAGGGAAGTAACCTCCAGCGTGTACTCGGCGTTGAGAACGGTCGGCTCGTTGAAGTAGATCATGATGAACGGGCTTTCGTTGGTCCATTCCGTTGGCCCGTCGGGGATGAACGAAGCTCCGGTGAGTCCGGTCGGTCCGCACAGGACGCCCTTGACCACGCGCCAGCTCGGGTCTGGATCCGAACCGGTGAAGAGCAGCGTGCTCCCTTGGTAGTTGCTGACGTCGATCACGGACGCGAAGACGCCATTCTCGTGGTCCACGGCGCACTGCTCCATGCCGTACTGGAGTTCTTCGTGATTCAGGCTCGACGCTCGACGCGTGGTGATCGTCCCCTGCCACTGCCGGATCGGTTCGTCGGCGTGTGAAGGAGCCGTTCCCACGCCGCCGCACAACACGAGCAGCGCCAGAATCCAGCGGCCGGTCTTGCGAGTCATCGAAGTCTCCTTGGCGTCGATGGGCGAGCACGTGCGCTGGGCCGGAAGTTCGCCGTCCGATCGCCCTCACCTTTTTCGGTCCTGAGAGTGCTCGGATGGGTATCACCAAACGAAACTGGGCAATGTGTACAGCTATGGGTGGCGGCGACGGGATCCGCTCCCGACAAGGATTCCTCCCTTTCACGTCGAACTGTCGTTTATGCCGGACTCTCGTCCGCGGATCTGGAGGAAGCGATGATCAAGCGTTTGATGCTGGGGGTAGTGCTCGCGACGACGGCCGTTTCCTTCGCGCCGGCCGGCGCCGCATCGTGCGTCGCCGCGGGCCCGTACTACCACGCGTCGGCAACGTTCCGTGACGAGGACGGGCGCCGGATCACGATCTACGGCGAATCCCTCGGCACCTTCGCCGGCGGTGTCGTCGGAGCCTGCAGCGACGGGACGGGAGGCGCCGAGCTGACCGCCAGACCGCTGATGACGATCTCCGTCGACGGCGCCGAGGTTTGTCGCAGGACCGACCCCAGCTCGCGGCTCACGTCCGACCCGGTCGCTCATGCGGGCGGTGGCGTGCACAACCCGCTGGAGTCCGGGACTTGCGGCGCGGACGTCGCCTGGGACGCCTTGGTGGCGACGCCGACGGTCTGGCTCGGCCAGACCGTCACCATCGACTCGACCGGCGCTCAGGTCACGCCGCTCTGCAAGTCGACCGGCTTCAGCGGGAAGTACTGGCTGAACGGCGACCCGGCCGTGGACGTGCCGAGCGACCCCTCGCTCCCGGTGCCGATCATCGGGCGCGCGTACTTCTGCGAGTCCGGCGTCAAGCTCTGGACGGACATGAACGGGGTATAGATCGGTCGCCCGCGCGGAGCCGTTCAGGCTTCGGCGGGGTAGGGCTGGAGCGCAAGTCCGTGGTCGGTTTCGCGGACGCCAAGCTCGTAGACCGCACCGGCCTCGCTGCGCAGCGTTCGCCCGGGAAGCGCGAGCGTCATGTCCGCGACCGAGCTGTTGAAGACGTGGTGCTCGCCGCCCGTGGGATCGGCGTAGCGCCATCCCGCCACCTGCCCCGAGGAGACGTTCACGTCCGCGCGCAACCCCTCGGCCGGAAGGCGCAGCTCTGCGCCGGCGTAGTGCTCGGACACTTCAGGCCGGCGGCGGAGGCCGCCGATGCGCCTGCGCGTGCCGTCGATCGACACCGCTCCGCCCGCGATCCACGGCGTCGTGCGACCCGCGATCTCCACCCGCCCGAGCACGACGTCGATCCAGGTGTCGTCCCCGGCGCCGTCGAAGCCGGCGCCGTGCAGCCAGATCCACCGCGCCGCGTGCTCGGTTCCCCAGTTGTGCCCCACCATGCCCGGCCAGCCGTCGAGCACCCATTCGCGTCCGTCCACGCGCAGCACGCCGTCAAGTCGCGTGAACGGCTGCACGGAGATCGACTTCGTCTTCGGCAACCGCGCCTTGTACATCCACGTCGCGGGCAGGTGGAACAGCGGCTCGGCATCCATCGTGAAACGCACGTCCCACGACGCCGAGCAATCCGCGCCGGCCGCCGTGCCGCCGGCGCGCCCGTCGCCGATCCGGCTCTCGCCGGCCGCGAACCACCCGTCCCGAGGCGTGGACGGCTGGAGGCGGGCGACCTGGACCGCGCGAACGCCCGCCGGCTCGAACAAGGTGAACCAGACCGCTGCCGCGGGGGCCGACCCGGGGCGAACGAGCACGGTGTGCCGGATCCAGAAGGCGAGCGGCTCGCCGGGATGACGAGCCTTGAGGTAGTAGGACTCGTAGTGCGGTGCGGGGCCGAGCCGGGCGCGTGTCGGGTCGACGTTCACGCCGCGATGCTAGTCAGACCCCCGTCGCCAAGCGCGGGACCGGCTCGACCGCGGCGGACCGGACGGACGCCGGCTGGGGCCGCTCCGGTTGCACCGCCGTCGAGCTGGAAGAAGCGGTCGAAGACCTGCTCCCGCGCGGCCGCCGGGATGCCCGGACCGGCATCGGCGACGGTACGTCCACGGCGAGAACGAGTTCGCAGAACGACCAGATGCCTTCGCCCGTCGCGAAGGCGACCATCGCGGCCGCCATGAGCGCCCATGCGAATCGGTGCCGTCCTCCCGGCCAGGACGTATGGAGCGTGCCGTTTGTGCACCTGTCCGAACCCTCTGTTTCTCCAGGTCTGGCGTCCGTTGCTAGCTCGAAAGGGTCATCTTCGCCCTGGTGCCGTCAAGACGCTCCCGCGTGAACCGATTCGCAAGTATGGGGAGGAACACCTTGGCGCTCGACTCAGTTGAACGTCGCAGGACCGATCGACCGGGATCGCGGTACGCGCACCTCGTGGAGAGGCTTCGTCGCACGATCCCCGAGGGCCTCGCGCTTCCCGTCGAAGTCTGGCGCGCCAGGCACCGCATCATCGTGCGCTTGCTCTACGTCCAGTCGGCGGGCTTCTTCGTCTTCGCGCTCGCTCGCGGTTTCGGCGTCGGCCACAGCCTGGTCGAATCCTTGCCGATCGCGCTGTTCGGTGTGTTCGGAGCGACGGAACGGCTCGGTCAGAGCAGCCGCACGCTCGCGGCGACGTTCGGAATGGTCACCGCGTCGGCGATCCTGGTCCACCTCTCGGGCGGCACCATCGAGGCTCACTTCCACTTCTTCGTCGTGCTCGGCATCATCTCGCTCTACCAGAGCTGGCGCCCGTTCCTGCTCGCGATCGGCTATGTCGTCGTCCACCACGGAGTCATGGGGGCGCTCGACGCGCCGAGCGTCTACAACCACGTCGCGGCCTGGAACAACCCGTGGAAGTGGGCGTTGATCCACGGTTCGTTCGTGCTCGCGGCCAGCGCGGCGCAGCTCGTCACGTGGCGCTTTTCCGAGACGGCCCGGCGGCACACCGAGCTGATGCTGGAGTCCGCCGGGCAGGGGATGGTCGGCATCGGGTCGGACGGACGGATCATCTTCATCAACCGCGGCGCGGCGAGCATGCTCGGGATCGATCGCGACGATGCGATCACGCGCATGGCGGCCGAGGTGCTCCGGTCTGGGCTCGCCGACGGAAGCCCGTATCCCGCCGAGCGCTCGCCCATCGAGGCCACGCTTCGGGGCGGGACGACGAACGTGGTGGAGGACCTGTGGCTCAGCACGGCGGACCGGCGCTTCCCCGTGGAGCTGGTCAGCACGCCGATCGTCCTGCACGGCGAGGTAATCGGGGCGATGGTCACCTTCCGCGATCTCAGCGAGTATCGCGCCGCGGTCGACGAGCTGAACAACGCGCTGTCGCTGCTGAGCGCGACGCTCGAGTCGACCGCCGACGGGCTGCTCGTCGTCGACGTCGAGGGACGCATCACGAGCTTCAACCAGAAGTTCGTCGAGATGTGGCGAATCCCGAAGGAGGTCATCGCGTCGAAGGACGACGACCGTGCGCTCGCCTACGTGCTGGACCAGTTGAAGGATCCTGAAGGATTCCTGCGCAAGGTGCGCGAGCTGTACTCGCAACCCGAGGCGCTCAGCCACGACTTGCTGGAGTTCAAGGACGGTCGCGTGTTCGAGCGTTACTCCCAGCCGCAGCGCGTCGGCGGGGTGAGCGTCGGGCGCGTATGGAGCTTCCGCGACGTAACCGAACGCAAGCGTCTGGACGAGATGAAGGACGGGTTCCTGTCCGCCGTCTCGCACGAGCTGCGCACGCCCTTGACCTCCGTCGTCGGCTATGCCGCGACGCTCCGGCGGCGCAGGACGACGCTCGACGACGACGAGCACGACGCGCTCCTCCAGCGCCTCGACGCGAACGCGCGCAAGCTGCAGCGGCTGCTCACCGATCTGCTCGACCTGGACCGGCTGAGCCGCGGGATCCTGGAGCCGCGACGCCAGCCGACCGACGTCGGGAGGCTGATCAGGGACGTCACGATCGAGACCGGCGCCGCCGAATCGCGCACGATCACGACTCGGGCGGACGTCGGCGCGTACATGCTCGATCGCGCGAAGGTCGAGCGCATCCTTGAAAACCTGCTCACCAATGCCATTCGTCACACACCCGATGGAACGTCGATCCTGGTGCGCGCGTGGCCGCAAGACGGAGGCGTGCTGATTGCCGTCGAGGATCGCGGCCCCGGCGTCCCGCACGAGCACCGGACGGCGATCTTCGAGCCCTTCCGGCAAGGCCCCGACGTCCGCGCGCACTCGCCCGGCGTCGGCGTCGGGCTCTCGCTCGTGGCGCGCTTCGCCGAGCTGCACGGAGGGCGGGCGTGGGTCGAGGATCGCGTGGGCGGCGGCGCATCGTTCCGCGTCCTTCTCCCCGGCGCGGCGGCCGAGGTCGGCCCCGCTGCCTGAACCAGCTCGCCGGTCGGCAGCCGCTTCCCGCCCGGCCCGCGCGCGCGGGGCCGGTCGGCCCTGGCCGCGACGCGGGCCCGCCGCCACGCTTGCGTGCAGGAGGTGACGACGATGGCCACTGGCGTGAAGAAGGACCTGCCGGTGTTCACGCAGTGCCCCGGGTGCTCGTTCAACCTGATCACCGGCGAAGGCACGCGCGGCTGCGCATGGTTCGACTGCGCGTACCTCCCGGAGGAGTACAAGGTGTTCTGTCCGGAGTGCAACTACAACTTCCTCACCCGGGAAGGGGACCCGCACTGCTCCGACCCGCCGACGTGCGAGTGGGCGCGCGAAGGGTTCAAGCACGCCGGCAACGTGCGGCGCGCGACGGCCGCCGGCCGATTCGCTTGAGCGTTCCGTTCGTCCGCGCCTATCCTGCGCGCCGATGGATGGACGCGGATGAGGACGCTCGCGATCGCCGCCGGCGCGTTCGTGTGCCTGGCGACGATGAGTTCGGTCATCAGCACGGTGATCCTCCCGCGCGGCGTGCGCGTGCGGACGCGCCGCGTCGTGTTCCTGCTCTGGCGGCTCGCCTGCCGCGCTCGCGCTCGTAACGCCTCCTTTGATCGCGCGGACCGGATCATGGCCAAGCTGGCGCCGGTCGGGCTGATCCTGCTGCTCGCCACCTGGCTGCTGCTGGTGATGCTTGGGTTCCTCCTGATCTTCTGGGGCCTCGGCGCAAGCTGGCGCGTGGCGCTCGTCTCGAGCGGCTCGTCGCTGACGACGCTCGGCTTCTCGCTTCCCGCCGGAACGCCCTCGACCGTCGCGGCAGTCGCCGAGGCGGCGATCGGGCTGATCATCGTCGCGACGCTCATCGCGTACCTGCCGAGCCTCTACACAGTGTTCTCCAAGCGAGAGGCGATGGTGGCCGCGCTGGAGGTGCGCGCGGACTCGCCGCCGTCGGCGGTCGTGATGCTCAAGCGGCTGTACCTCATCGGCTACCTCGACCGGTTGCCTGCGTTATTCACGGAGTGGGAGCGCTGGTTCATCGAGCTGGAGGAGAGCCACTCGTCGTTCCCCTTCCTGTCGTTCTTTCGCTCGCCCGTCCCGATGCAGTCATGGCTCACGGCTGCGGGCGCGGTGCTCGACGCGGCGTCGCTGTCGGCCTCGGTGCTCGATCGCCCGCCCAACGCCGAGCAACAGTTGTGCATCCGCGCGGGCTACGTGGCGCTTCGCCGCATCGCCTCGGGGTTCATGATCCCGTTCGACCCCGACCCGCAGCCCGGCGACCCGATCTGTCTCACGCGGGAGGACTTCGATCGAGCGTGCGACGAGCTGGAGGGCGTGGGCGTGCCGCTCAAGGCCGATCGCGACCAGGCCTGGCGGGACTTCGCGGGCTGGCGAGTGAACTACGACCGCGTGCTGGTCGGGATCGCCGCGTTCGTCATGGCTCCGCCCGCGGAGTGGTCGACGAACCTCATCCCTCGCTTCGGCCGGGACGTGCCCAGGCCGGTCTCGCTGCTGTCGCGCCGCCGCTACCAGCGCAGCCTGCGCAAGGGCACGCCGCTGCTGCCGATCGAGCAGCCGGATGGCGTGCGTGGGAACGCGTTGTGAACGGAAGCTGAACGGGCAGGAATCCGGTCCGCGGCGCCGAAGTCCGCCGCATGGCCATCTCCAGACGCTCGTTCCTTCGGGCGGGGCTCGCGGCGACGGGAGGCCTCGTGGCCGCACGGCCGCTCGGCGTTCTCGCCGGACCGCTCGGCCCCGCGCCGCTCGTCACCACCTCGCGCGCCTCCAAGCTCTTTGCCGGCATAGCCCTCGCGCACGCGGATCTGCACAACCATTCGCTGCTCTCCGACGGGGACGGCGATGCGGTGCTCGCGTTCGCCTCGATGCGCAACGCCGGGCTGGACGTCGCCGCGCTGACCGACCACTCGACGCTGTCGTGGGGCATGCCCGACACGGTGTGCTTCGAGTCCGAGTGCCAGAGCGTCGCCGGCATCAACGAGGCGTCGTGGGCGCAGACCAAGGCGCTCGCCGACCTCGCGAACCAGGACGGCGCCTTCGTCGCGCTGCGCGGCTTCGAATGGTCGAGCCCGACCATCGGCCACATGAACGTTTGGTTCTCCGAGCGCTGGATGGACCCGCTCCACACCGGGGGAGGCGGCACCGGCGAAGGCGCGGCGCAGTTCGCCCACGACGAAGCGGAGGTGCCGGCCGAGCAGATGGCGGCGCTGGACGCGATCGTGAAGGCCTCGCCGGCCACCGGCGCCGGGATGGCGCCGTTCTACGCCTGGCTGCGGACCGCGCCGGACGTGCCCGGCATCGGCGGGGGAGCGGACGGCGTCGCCGGTTTCAACCACCCGGGTCGCGAACCCGGCCGCTTCTCGAACTTCTCGCGGCTCGGCCTGCCCGCGCCCGAAAACATCCGGTCGCTCGAGATTTTCAACCGCAGCGAGGACTACCTGTTCGAAGGGATCGACTCGATCGCCGAGTCGCCGCTCAACGAGTGCCTGAACGCCGGCTGGCGCGTCGGGCTCGCCGGCGTGACCGACGAGCACGGCACCGACTGGGGCGAGCCGCTCGGCAAGGGACGGACCGGCTTGTGGGTGACCGAGCTTTCGCGGGCGGGCGTCCGCGACGCGATCTGGAACCGGCGCTTCTTCGCGACGCGCGAGCGTGGGGTCCGGGTCGACGCCTCGGCGAACGGCACGCGGATGGGAGGCGTGCTCGGGCATTCGTCGGGACCGCTGGCGTTCGCGCTCGACTTCGGCCGCTCGGGATGGGAAGGCAAGACGCTGAACGTGCAGATCCTTCGCAGCGGCGACCGCCTGCCCGCCGTGCAGGAAAACATCGCGTTCACGGTCCCGGCCGACGCCGACCCGCCCGTCGCGTTCACGCGGCCGGTCGAGGCCGCGGACGGAGACTGGGTGGTGCTGCGCGTCAGCGACCCGAACGACGCCGCCGACGACCGGGCAACCGGTGCCTGGGCCTCCTACGGCAAGGCCATCGCCTACACGAGCCCGTTCTTCCTCGACCCCGCCTGAGCGACCCGGCGCGCTCAGCCGCTACGCGAGCGTGACGCGGACGAAGCGATTGAGCGTCGAGCCGAGGTTCCAGTGGCCGGCGAGGTAGGAACCGGTGTCCGGCCTGGTGTTGAAGTAGTCGTCGTCCCCGCAGTCGTATTCCTGGCGCGGGCAGCGCGAGGTCGTGTACCAAACGCTGCGCGGCCCGCCGTCCGCGTAGCACATCGTGTCGAGCCCGTCGGTGCAGTGGTAGCCCCCCGTGGAGTTGGGAGCGTCGTTCTGGACCGCGCCCATGTTGTGGCTCAGCTCGTGCAGCATGATGCGCGCCGAGAGGTAGCCGAAGTCCACCGCGAACATCGACGAGGCGTTGCCGTTGTTGTAGTTGGCCGACGTCAAGCGCGAGTCGGCGTAGACGTGGCCCGTGCCCCCGCACGCGCACGCGCCGGTGTCGTCGTAGAACACGAGATACTTGCGCTGCCCGCTGCTGTATCCGCGGGCGCGAAGGTCGCCGACGATCGTGCTGAACGACGCGCCGTCCATCGGTGTCGGCAGGACTTCCTGGGCGACGGCAACCTCGCCGGCTGCGTCGCACAGGAACTCGAGGTCGGCCGCGTCGCCGCGCTTTGCGGCCGCGGCGAAGACCAGGCCGTTGGCCTCGGCGATGGTGTCCCTGATCGACGGCAGGGACGCGCCGAAGTTGTCGGCGTCGTCGAAGGCGCGCGCGTAGATCGCCACCGTGTAGTAGGGGTCCGTCGCCGGGTTCGCGCAGGAGGGCGCGCGCCGTTCGGCGACCGGGTCCTGCGTCGTCGTGGTCGTGCCGCCGCCGCCTCTGCCCTTGCCGCCTCCCTTGCCGCCGCCGCCCTTGTTTCCACCTTTCGCGGGCGCGGCGTCGAGACCGTGCACGAATCCGAGCGAGCCGCCCGAAGGCGAGAACACCTCGAGCAGCCCGTTCGCCCTGCGGCAGGCCCGGCCGATTCCCGGCACGTGCTCGCACGCGTCGGCGTGGCCGGCCTCGGCCGCGCCGATCCAGCCGAACGTCGGCAGCAGGATCAGGGCGACGATTGCGGCGTGGCGTGAGCGGCGGGGGGCGCGTGGCATTCTCTCTCTCCCATCTCGGACGCGACGAGTGCCCACTATGTCACCGTCAGCGGTGCCGTAGCAACACCGGCACGCGCGAGAAAAACGGCAGGTTCGGCAGGCAGGAAACCCATGTCTCCGTGTTGAAATCGACAATCGGGCCTCCGCCTTGAGGAACAAGTTGAACGCCGCGCGTCCCTTTCGCGCACCCTGGGTGGCTGCGGCTCGTTATGTAGGGCGAAACGATGGATTCGAGACCTCGTTCGGCTGCCCGGCTCGACCGGCACGGTCTGAGCCGGCGCCTGCTCGCCCTGCTCAGCGCCATCGCGGTTCTCGGCCCCGGCTTCGCCGGGCAAGCCGCGCGGCGCCACCCGGGGATCTCGATCCCTCGCGGGTACCGGCTGGTGGCCGTGCAAGAGCTGCGCGACGGCGTCTTCCACTACGAGCTGCGCGGCACCTCGTTCGCGCAGTCGGTGCAGGTCGCGCGGATTCCGCGCTCGGCGGGGCTGACCGTGCGCCCCGCGCTCTCGCGCGGCCGCATCAAGGGCTCGATCCCGCGGACGAGCCAGACCTCCGCCATGTGCCGGTCGGCCGACTGCCTGATCGCGACCAACGCCGACTTCTACTACGTGACGGGTGCGCCGGTGGGCGGGCTCGTCATCCGTCGCGAGCCGATCGCCAGCTCCAGCCTGGGCGGCCGTCCGCACCTGTTGATCGCGCCGGATCGGACGATGAAGATCGGGCGTCTGCGGCTCGACGTCGAGATGGTCTCCCGGCACCCGGTGCGTGTCGAGACCGCCGTCGGGCCCCTGGTGCTGGAGGAGCACATCGAGGACGAGAAGGTCGTCACCGTGATCGACGGGATCAACGTGGACCGCGGCAAGAACGACATCGTCATGTACACGCCTCGCATGGGGAAGCGGACCACGACGACCGGCGGTGGCATCGAGCTTCGTCTGGACCGTGTCGGCGACTCGAAGCTTCGGCTCGGCGAGCGCGCCACCTACAAGATCGCCGCCGCCCGCTCCAAGGACGACTCCAAGATCAAGCCGCGCTCCATCGTGCTGTCCGGCCGGGGTGACGGGGCCGACGTCCTGGCCCGGTTGTGGGACGAGGTCGAGCGGGGCGCCGCGCGCGCGAAGGTGCGCATCTCGGTGTCTTCGCCGTCGTCGATCGTGGGAGCAGTCGGCGGGAACCCGCGCCTGGTGAAGGACGGCGCCGTCGTCGAGCAGGACGCCGACTCGTTCAGCCTCAGCCGTCATCCCCGCACGATGGTGGGCTGGAACGCCAAGGGCGACCTGCTGATGGTGACCGTCGACGGCCGCAGCCGCGAGGCGCGCGGCTCGTCGCTGCCGGAAGCCGCGCTGTTCATGAAGCGGCTCGGGGCGGTCGAGGCGCTGAACCTCGACGGGGGAGGCTCGGCGACGTTCGTCGTCCGCGGCCGGGTGCGCAACCGCCCCAGCGACGGCTACGAGCGCCGGGTCGCCGACGCGCTGCTCGTCCTTCGGCCGTAACGGTCGCCGAAGCGGCGTAGAATTCCTCGCCGGCTCGAACGTCGTCTGAGGGGGATTCGCCTTGGCAACCGACCTGACCTTGCGCCCGCCCGTCGCCCCCGTGCGCCCGACGCGCATCGTCACGCACGGCGACGAGCGGGTCGACCCGTACTTCTGGATGCGGGACCGGGACGACCCGGATCTCATCCCCTACCTGGAGGCCGAGAACGCCTACGCGGAGGCGGTGACGGCGCACACCGCCGGCCTGCGCGAGCGCCTCTACGAGGAGATCAAGGGACGGACCAAGGAGACCGACTCGACCGCGCCGGTCCGGTACGCCGGCTGGCTCTACTACACGCGAACGGTCGAAGGGCTCGAGTACCCGATCTCGTGCCGGAAGCGCGGGAGCATGGACGCCGAGGAAGAGGTCATCCTCGACGTCAACGCGCTCGCCGCAGGGCACGACTACTTCAGCGTCGGCGCCGCGGTGGTGAGCCCGGACCACGCGCTGCTCGCCTACACCGAGGACGTCGACGGGTCCGAGCGGTTCGTCCTTCGCGTGAAGGACCTCGCGACGGGGGCGCTGCTGGACGAGCGGATCGAGAGCGTGTCCTGGTCGCTCGCGTGGGCGCAAGACCGGACGCTGTACTACACGGTGCAGGACGATGCGAAGCGTCCCTACAAGCTGCTGCGCCACCGGCTCGGCGCCGACCCGGCTGCCGACGAAGTCATCCATCACGAGGCGGACGAAGGCTTCTTCTGCTACGCGGAGCGATCGTCCTCCGGCCGCTTCGTCTACCTGTCGCTGGTCAGCAACCAGTCGAGCGAGTGGTGGGTGCTGGACGCGGGCGATCCGAACGCGACCAAGCGCCTGATCGCCGAGCGGCGCCCCGGCGAGGAGTACTACCTCACCGACCAGGGAGAGCGCTTCCTGATCAGGACCAACGACGGCGCCGCGACCAACTTCCGGCTTATCGAGGCGCCGCGTGCGACGCCCGGTCGCGAGCACTGGCGGGAGCTGCTTCCGGCCGACGAGGCGATCACGCTGGAGTCGGTCCTCGGGTTCGCCGATCACGTCGTGTTGCTGCGCCGCGACAACGGGATCCACACGATCAACGTGGAGCGCGTGTCCACCGGCGAACGGCACGTCGTCGAGATGCCCGAGTCGAACTACGTCGCCGGGCTCGAGCCGGCGCTCGACTACGACACGGTGCTGCTGCAGTTCTCCTACGAGTCCATGGTCACCCCGCCGTCGTGGTTCGAGTACGACATGGCGACCCGGGACCGGACGCTGCTCAAACAGCAGGAGGTGCTCGGCGGCTACGACCCGTCCGCGTACCGGGCCGAGCGGCTGGACGTGACCGCCCGCGACGGCACGGTCGTGCCGATGTCGATCGTGTATCGGGCCGGCATCCCGCGCGACGGGTCGAATCCCGCGTTGCTCTACGCCTACGGCTCGTACGGCATCACGATCGAGCCGGGCTTCAACGCGGGCCGCGTGTCGCTGCTCGACCGGGGGTTCGTGTACGCGATCGCGCACGTCCGCGGCGGCGGGTTCCTCGGCGAGCGGTGGCGCAAGGCAGGCAAGCTGCTGGAGAAGAAGAACACCTTCACGGACTTCGTCGACTGCGCCGAGCGCCTCGTCGCCGACGGCTACACCTCGGCCGATCGCCTCGCGATCCAGGGCGGGAGCGCGGGCGGGCTGCTCATGGGAGCGGTGCTGAACATGCGACCGGACCTGTTCGCGGTCGTCGTCGCGCAAGTCCCCTTCGTGGACGTGATCAACACGATGCTCGACTCCTCGATCCCGCTGACCGTGATCGAGTACGACGAGTGGGGCAACCCCAACGACCCGACGTTCTACGAGTACATGCGTTCGTACTCGCCCTACGACAACGTGCGCGCGGCCGCCTACCCCCACCTGCTGGTCATGTCCGGCCTGAACGACCCCCGCGTCCAGTACTGGGAGCCGGCGAAGTGGGTGGCGCTGTTGCGGACCCGAGCGGAAGGCTCCGGCGTGATCGTCCACAAGGTCCAGATGGGCGCCGGCCACGGCGGGCCGTCGGGCCGCTACGAGCGGATGCGCGAGACCGCCTACGTCTTCGCGTTCGTGCTGGACCGGCTGAGCGCCGCCTGAGGCGGGCGTCCGGCCAGCGCCGTCCGGCGGGCACAAAAAATGCTCGGCGCCCCTCGTGCCTTCGTAGCGCGAGGGGCTCCCGAGCGGGGGGAAACGCTACTGCGGGCCCATGATGCCGTGGGAAGGTTTCGGACGGCCGCCGAAGGCGTTACGGTTGCGTAACGGTTTCGCCTACTTGGGCAGGACGTCGGCGTAGTCGGCTTGCGTGACCGGCCGGTCCACGGTCTCCCCTCGGTGGGTCGGGACGCTGACCACTTCCCCGTCGATCGAGAATCGAGCCGCGGTCACCCCTTCCAGCGAGGTCAGCGTGGTCACGATCTGCGCCACCCGCAGCAGGAACGACTCGCTGGAGGCGGCCGCCTGGAACTCCCTGGACAGGTCGACCTCGACCACCTGGCCGAACATCTGGGCGCGCAGGAGCCGCGCCTCACGGGGGATCTCCGTGGAGATTCCGCGGTCGGCCTCGCGGTCGGACGGGCCGAGCAACAGCGACCGGACCGCGGTGGCCGCCGGCGATTCGAAGGTGCTCTCCGTGCGCTCCACCAGGAACAGCCGTGCGGGTTGCCTGCCGGGGCGCCGGACGAAGGCGACCTTGAACGTCAGCTCGGGCGCGCCGGACGGCTCTGGGTTGGGCGAGCGGCCCAGCCCGAACGGGATCTGATCGGCGGGCACGACCACCGGCGTGCTGGGCGTCGCGCACGCGGCGAGCGCCACGCACGCGACCGCGGCGAGCAGCCGCCTCATTCGGTCGCCTCCGCGTCCTTTGGCGGCTCGGCCCGATAGGGGAGCCGCACGAGGAAGGTCGTCCCGCGTCCGGGAGCGCTCGAAACGGTGACCTCCCCGCCCTGCAGCCGCACGTTCTCGTAGGCGATCGCGAGCCCGAGCCCGATCCCGCCTCGCTCTCGCGTGCGGCTGTCGTCGGCCTTGTAGAAACGGTCGAACAGCAACGGCACGTCCTGCGGCCGGATGCCCGGCCCGGCGTCTCGTACCTCGATCGTGCAGGAATCGCCCGCCCGGTCCACGGTGACGACGACGTCCCGGCCGCCGCCGTGCTCGTAGGCGTTGTCGATCAGGTTCGCAAGCACGCGCTCCATTCTCGCCTTGTCGGCCACCGTCGCGACGTGGTCGCCGCGCACCTGCGCGTCGCGGTGCATCTTGGCCACGACCGCCTCGGCGAGGGCGCGCAGGTCGACGTCCTCCCAGCGAAGGATGGCGCGGCCCGCGTCGACCTCGGAGACCTCCATCAGCTCCTCGACGAGCCGGTTGAGGTTCGCCACGTCGGCGACGATCAGCTCGACGGCTTCGCGGCGCGGCGGCGAGAACTCGTCCCGGTGCGCGTCGAGCAGCTCGCTCGCGGTCCGCAGGGTGGCGATGGGGGTGCGCAGCTCGTGGCTGACGTTGGCCACGAAGCGCCGCTCGCGCCGGATCATCTCTTCCAGCGCCTGCGCCATCTCGTTGAACGAGGCCGCGAGCGCCCCCACCTCGTCGCGGGTCGCCGGCGCGACGCGCGTCTCCAGCAAGCCCTCGGCGACTCGCCGCGCCGCCTCGCTCACCTCGGTTACCGGGCGGACCACGCGCCGGGCGACGCGCTGCGCGACGGTGACCGCGATGGCGACGGTGGCGAAGGCGGCGGCGAGCAGCACCCGCAGCACGACCGACAGCGTCCGGTCGATGTCCGACAGCGGGTAGAACAGGTACAGGTCGGTGCGGGGCGGCGGCAGCGGCGCGCCGAACACGAGCTGGCGTTCGCGTTCGAACGTGGTGAACTCGTAGGCGAGTTGCTCGGTCGCGACGACGGCGCGTAGCTCGGCCGGGATCGCCTCGGGCGTCAGGGCCAGCGTCGAGCGGAAGAAGTCGTCGGCGTCGGTGACCATCGCCTCGAAGTCGCCCCGCAACTGCAGTTGGGCGACGATCTGGTCCGGCTCGCTGGAGGTGGCGAAGAAGTCGCGAGCGATCTGCAGCACGACGACGGTCTCGTCGGTGGCGCTCTGCACTCGCTGGTTCTCCAGGAACGATCGCACCAGGAAGAAGGTCGCCGTCGACAGCACCGCGGCGAGCAGAACGGCCGTGACGCCGAACGCGGCCGTGATCCGCACGCGCAAGCTCTGGCGGCGGACGAAGCGGGCGGGCGTGCTCACGGCTCGGTCGAGAACTTGTACCCGAGGCCGCGGATCGTCAGGACGACCTTCGGCTCCGACGGGTCGGACTCGATCTTGGCGCGGAGCCTGCGGACGTGGACGTCGACCAGGCGCGAGTCGCCCAAGTAGTCGTAGCCCCAGACCAGCTCGAGCAGCATCTCGCGACTGAGGAGCTGATTTGCCCGCTCGACAAGGCAGCGGAGCAGGTTGAACTCGGTCTTGGTCAGGCCCACCGGCTCGCCGGCCTTGCGGACGACGCCGCCGGCGATGTCGATCTCCAGGTCCTCGACGACCGTCTTCTCGGCGCGCGGCTCGGCGCGGCGGCGGCGCAGCAGCGCCCGGATGCGCGCGATCAGCTCTCGCGGGGCGAACGGCTTGGTCAGGTAGTCGTCGCCGCCGGACTCCAGCCCCACGACCACGTCGACGGTGTCGGTCTTCGCGGTCAGGAAGATGATCGGCACGTCGCTCGACCGGCGGATCTCGCGCGCCGCCTCGAAGCCGTCGCGCTCACCGGGGAGCATCACGTCCAAGATGACCAGGTCGGGGCGGCGGTCGCGCATCGCGCGCAAGCCCTCGTCGGCGTCGCCGGCCTCCAGCACGTCGTAGCCTTCGTCGGCAAGCGCGAGCGCCGTCGCCCGCCGAACGAGTCGGTCGTCTTCGACGAGCAGGATCTTCTCGGGCACGGCATTGATGAGCATACGCGGGCGCTGCTAGGTTCGGGCCCGATGCCAGTCACGAGGGAGTCGCTCCGGCCGCTGCTGGAGTTGCAGCGCATCGACACCGCGATCGATCGCCTGAACGTGCGGCGGTCGGACCTTCCCGAGCAGCGGACGCTCGACGAGGTGATCGAGCAGCGCGACGCCCTCGCCTCCTCGCTCGCCGAGCGGCGCGAGGCGCTCGCGGCGCTCGTGCGCGAACAGACCAAGCTCGAGCACGAGATCGGCCAGCTCGACGACCGGGCGAAGGCAGACAACCAGCGGCTGTTCTCCGGCGACGTCGGCGCGCGCGAGCTGACCAACTTGCAGGCGGAGCTGGACGCGCTCGCGCGCCGCAAGACCTTGCTGGAGGACCAGGAGCTGGAGATCATGGAGCAGCGCGAGGGCGTGGAGGCCGAGGTCGCCTCGATGGACGAGCGGCTCGGCGCCCTGGAGGCGAAGGCCGCCGAGGCCACGGCGGACCGCGACCGCGCGACCGTGGAGATCGACAAGGAGCTTGGCGAGCTGAGCGGGGCGCGATCGCAGCTCGTGCCGACCGTCGAGCAGGAGGCGGTCGAGCTGTACGAGGACCTTCGCGGCAAGTACCGCGGCGTCGGCGTCGCCGCGCTCGAGAAGGGAACCTGCCGGGCATGCGGGCTGCCGATCTCGCCGCTGGCGCGCGACGAGATCAAGCACAGCGACGACCCGTGGATCCGCTGCGAGAACTGTCGCCGGCTGCTCGTCGTGGTCTGAGGCGTGGAGCAGGGAAGCCTGTGGGTGGGACCCGACGACGAGTTCGTCGTCTACACCGACGGCGGCGCGCGCGGAAACCCGGGCCCGGCCGCGATCGGGGTCTCGATTCAGCGGCCGAACGGGGACGAGGTGGACGCGATCTCCGAGGCGATCGGGGAGACGACCAACAACGTCGCCGAGTACACCGCTGTGATCTGCGGGCTGAAGCGGGCGGCGGAGCTGGGCGGGCGGCTCGTCACCGTGCGCTCGGACTCGATGCTGCTCGTCGAGCAGCTCAACGGGCGCTACAAGGTCAAGGCCCCGCACCTTCGCGTCCTGCACGCTGACGCGCAAGCCTCGGCGCGCGCGTTCGACCGCTGCACGTTCGTCCACGTCCGGCGCGAGCGGAACGCGCGCGCCGACGAGCTGGTGAACCAGGCCCTCGACCCGGCCTGATCCGGCCGCGCGCTACACTGTCCAGGCGAGTCGGCCGGGCGGCCGCGGCGGGACCGTTCTTCGGACCCGCCGAGGAAAGTCGGGACTCCACAGGGCAGCGCGGTGGGTAACGCCCACCTGGGGTGACTCAGGGCAGCGCCACAGAAAACATACCGCCGGCGGCTGCGGGCGAAGGGCCGAGCGTCGAGCCAGGCCCCGTCGGCAGTGCGGGCAAGGGTGGAACGGTGGGGTAAGAGCCCACCAGCGCGGCGGGTGACCGCCGCGGCTCGGCAAGCCCCGCGCGGAGCAAGACCAAGCAGGGAGCGAGCGGCCCGCTCGATGCTCCCGGGTAGGTCGCACGAGGCCGCCGGCAACGGCGGTCCTAGATAGATGGTCGCCCCCCGCTTCGGCGGGGACAGGATCCCGCTTACAGGCCGGCTCGTTGCCAGGGGCCCCTTCGGGGGCCCCTCCTCATGCTCAAGGACTCCCGCGGGGCGATCCGATGCAGTAGGTAACCCATGAAGCGCTCCCTACTCACGTTCGTCGCGATCGCGATGATTGCCGCGATTTTGCCGACCGGCAGCGCGAGCGCCGCCTACCGGTGCCCCTACGTCACCTCGGTCTGGCCCGGCGCAAGCCCGTGGAGCGGCGACGCGTGCTCGATCGGGGACGGGGACACCTTCGTCGCCGACGTCGACGGGGCCTCGGGCCGTCGCCATGTCCGCATCACCGGCCTGAACACCACGGAGCGGGGCAAGCCGAAGGGAACGTGCCATTCGGAGTGGGCGACCACGCGTCTCACCGACCTGATCCAGGGGAAGGCGCTCACGATGCGCTCTGCTCATCCCAATCACATGGTCGGGGACCGCTACTGGCGATGGGTGAACGTGGGCACGACCGACGTCGCGACGGTCCTGCTGCGCGAAGGCCTCGCGATCGCCGAGCCGCACCCGCTCGACGTCAAGCGCAACCACCGCTACATCCGCGCCGCCCAGCTCGCGGCGCGCGATCGCACGACGGGCCGGTCGTTGTGGAACCCGGCGGCGTGCGCCGCCGGACCGAAGCAGGCCATGCCGCTGCGGCTCTGGGTGCAATGGAACGCCGACGGGACCGACGTCTACAACCCCAACGGGGAGTTCGTGCGGATCCGCAACGACGGCTCGCAAGCGGTGTCCCTGAAGGGGTGGTGGCTTCGCGACTCCTCCACGAGCCACACGTACTTCTTCCCCGACCGGGCGAAGGTCCGGCCGCACGACGAGATCGTCGTGAAGATGGGCAAGGGCCGCAACACCAGGCGGCGCTTCTACTTCCGCGAAGGCGTGATCTTCATGGACACGCGGCGGGACGGCAACGGGGGCGACGGCGCGTACCTGTTCGACCCGGACGGCGACTTGCGGGCGGGCATGCAGTACCCGTGCGTGGTGTCGTGCTGGGACCCGGCGATGGGCAACCTGAAGATGACCGTCCATCCGGCGGGCTCGGGCAACGACGAGTGGGTGCGCGTCAAGAACGTGGGCCCCGCGACGCTCGACATGGACGAGTACGTCCTGGAGACCGGCTACAACACCTACACGATCTGGGGCCACCGCGTGTCGTCGCGCCTGAAGCCCGGCGAGGTCCTGGAGATCAGGTTCGGCTTGGGCGGGAACACGCGGCTGAAGCGGCACTGGGGCAAGAGCGGGAGCCTGCTGGGAGGCTCGGGCGTCGTGAAGCTGCGAACCTGGGACGACACGCGCGTGGCGTGCGCCGCCTGGGGCGGCTCGAGCTGCTGACCCTCACGCGAACACCTCGAGGTCGGTGCACGAGGCGAGGCGATCGAAGTCCTTGTCGTCGTGGAACAGCGGCGCACCGGCTCGGACGCACGCGGCCGCGATAAGGCAGTCGATCGTCTTGTGGATCGTGATGCCCGCTCGCCGTGCGATGCGATAGAGCCGGGCGGCGATAACGAAGTCGTCGACGCTCTGCAGCCGCAGGATCGGGAAGCGACGGAGGCTCGTTTCGACGCTCGACGCCTCGCGGTCGGTCCGGAAACCCTGAAGGATCTCCGTCAACACGACGTCGGTAAGCGCAATCGGCGCGCCGTCTTCGATCATCTCGGCGCATCGGTTCGCCTTCGGCGTGTCTGACCCGTTCAGCAGGTCGATCCACACACTCGTGTCGACGACGATCACCGGTCGATCACTGCCTTCCTCGGCGGCTGACCTCCAGGTCGCCCTCCCAGCGGACTTTGCCGCGCAGCTTCAAGATCTCGGCGCGCTGATGCCGCGCGACGAGTTCGCGCAGGGCGATGTCGACGGCCTCTCGCTTGGTCCGCGCGCCGGTCAGCCTCTGCGCTTCGCGCAGGACGCCGTCGTCGATGTTGATGTTCGTGCGCACCGGCATACACCTCACCGTACACAAATACTGCGTCAAGTCTACACCCCTTGCGACGTCGGGCTGGTTGAGGTCATTGTCGACACCCTGGCTGCCGGGGGCTGTCCCACCCTCCTCCTACACTCGCGTGCGATGGGGGAAGCGGTCTTTGAGGGGCTGAACGAGGCCCAGGTCGAGGCGGTCAACGCGGTGCGCGGGCCGGTCGTGATCCTGGCCGGCGCCGGCACCGGCAAGACGACGACGATCACCCGCCGGATCGCGAACCAGGTCGCCACCGAAGCGTTCGCGCCCGGTGAGATCCTCGCCGTGACCTTCACCGCCAAGGCCGCGCGCGAGATGCGCGATCGGCTCGCGCGGCTCGGGACCGGCGGGGTGCGCGCGAACACGTTCCACGCCGAAGCGCTCGCCCAGTTCCGCCGTTTCTCCGACGAGCAGCCGGAGATCCTCGGCTCGAAGGGTCAGATCCTCAACGGGATCGCGCGCGCGCTGCCCATGCCGCACCGCTTCACCGCGCTCCGCGACCTCGCGACCGAGATCGAATGGGCGAAGAACCGCCGCATCGGCGCCCGCGACTACCTCGACCGGCTCGACGGCCACGAGCCGCCCATCCCGGCCGAGCTGATGCACCGGGTCTTCGTCGCCTACGAGAAGCGCAAGCGCGCGGCCGGGCTCATCGACTTCGAGGACCTGCTCGATCAAACCGTCACGATGCTGGGGGACGATCGGGCGCTGGGCATCGTGCGCGGGCGGTATCGCGCCTTCACGGTGGACGAGTACCAGGACGTCAACGCGCTCCAGCAGGCGCTGCTCGAGCTGTGGGTCGGCGCGCGGGACGACCTGTGCGTCGTGGGCGACGACTACCAGAGCATCTACGGGTTCACCGGCGCCGGCGCGCGCCACCTGCTTCGCTTCGCCGATCGGTACGAGCACGCCCTCGTCGTCACGCTCACGGACAACTACCGATCGACGCCGGAGGTTCTGGAGGTCGCGAATCGGCTGGTGCCCCGGCTCGGGGGGACGCGCAAGCGGCTGCGCGCCACCGCGACCGCGGGGCCCCGTCCCCAGATCGTCGAGTACGCCGACGGCGACGAGGAGGTCGCCGGGATCGTTCGCCGCTGCCGCGAGCTGGCCGAGGCCGGCACGCCGTGGGAGGAGATGGCGGTCCTGTTCCGCATCAACGGCCGCTCGGAGGACTTCGAGGAGGCGTTCACCGCGGCCGCGATCCCGTACCAAGTGAAGGACGGCTCGTTCCTGCACCGTCCGGGAGCCAAGGCGTTCCTCGCGCGCGCGCGCCGAGCGACCGCCGCGGACGGCGTCGCGGCCGCGGTCGAGTCGATCGTCGCGGCTCTCGGGTTCGACCCGCAGACGAAGTACGAGGGCGGCGACGAGGCGACGCGCCAGGCCGACCTCGAACGGCTCCTCGCGCTCGCGCGGGCGACCACGGCGCCGGACATGCAGTCGTTCGTCGCCGACCTGCGCGCGCGCTTCTCGGCCGAGGACGACGCCACCGGCGTGCACCTGATGACGCTGCACCGCGCGAAGGGGCTGGAGTTCGAGGCCGTGTTCCTGCCGCGCGTCGAGGAGAAGGAGCTGCCCTTCGCGCTCGCGACCTCCGACGAGGACGTGGCGGAGGAGCGGCGGCTGCTCTACGTGGGCATCACGCGCGCGAAGCGGTGGCTGCACCTGTCGCACTCGCTCAGCCGGCCCGGCGAGCGGCGGTCGAGCCCGCGTCCGAGCCGCTTCCTGCGCGAGCTGGTCCCCGCCGAGGACCCGGTCGCGAAGCGTCTGGCCGCGGCCGCGCAGCCCAAGCCCGCGCGCCCCGCGCTGCCGATGGAAGCCGAGCAGTCGCCGCTCGTCCGGGCGCTGCGGGAGTGGCGGCGCCGGGCCGCGTCGGCGGCGGGACTGCCCGCCTACGTGATCTTCCACGACGCGACGCTCGCCGAGATCGCCCAGGTGCGCCCGGCCACGCGGGCCGCGCTGCGGTCGGTGAGCGGCGTCGGGCCGTTGAAGATGCAGCGTTACGGCGAGGCGGTGCTCGCGATCGTCGCGAACGAGTCTGAGGTCGTTGTCACATCCGCGGGCTAAGATCGCCGCGTCTACCAAACCTTCGACAGAGCGGATCGTTTTCGTTGGCGAGCAAGCGAGGGGCAACCCTCTTCATCGGCGCTGCCGGTACGGGCAAGACCACGGCCCTGCGTGATCGGGCCGTCGCCTTGCTCGGGGCCGGCGAGCCGGGCGTGCTGCTGCTCGTGCACAACCGCCGGGCGGCGCGCGCGCTCGGGGACGCGATCGTGCGTGCGCTGGGCTGCTCGACCGGCGAGGTCCGCGTGGCCACCTGGCACGCGCTGGCGCTCGGGCTGTTGCGGGCGGGCTACGACGCGCTCGGCTACGCGCGGCCACCGGCGCTGCTCTCCGCGCCCGAGCAGTTCGCGCTCGTCCGCGAGATGCTCGGCACCGAGGAGGAGCGCGCGCGCTGGCGCGCCTTCCCCAAGCAGGTTCGGCTCGCGGGCTTCGCGGCCGAGCTGCACGAGTTCGTGTTGCGCGCGCAGGACGCGGTGCTCTCGCCCGAGGAGCTGGAGGAGCGCGCAGGCCGAGCGGGCCGGCCCGAGCTTGCCGAGGCCGCCCGGTTCTTCCGCCGATACCTCGACCAGCTCGACCAGCGAGACCTGGTCGATCACGCCAACGCGATCGTGCAGGCGACGAACCTGCTGGAGCGCCACCGTGAGGCGCTCGCAGGCCAGGGCGACTTCCGGCACCTGCTCGCCGACGACTACCAGGACGTGACGCCGGGGCAGGAGCGTCTGCTGCGCGCGCTGTTCGCGTCGGGCGGCTCGATCGCCGTCGCCGCCGACCCCGAGGCGCGCGTCTTCGGGTTCCGCGGCAGCGCCGAGGACGCGGTCGCCGCCTTCGAGTCGGACTTCGCGCCGGTCGAGCGCGTCGAGCTGACGACGCCCCACCGGGGCGAGCCCGAGCGCGCGGCCTGGCTGTTCGACCACCTGTCGGGGGAGGCCGAGGCGATCGCGCGCGAAGCGCTTCGCGCGCACGCGCGCGAGGGCATCGGCCGGGGGGACATCGGAGTCGTCGTGCGCCGCTACGGCGCGGTGTCCCGGGCCGTCCGGCGCGCGCTCGGGGCCGCGGGCCTGCCCTACGTGGTGGTCGGCGAGAACCGCCCGCTCGCCGACGAGCCGGCCCTGCGCCCGATGCTCGACCTCGCGCGTGCGGCGCTGCTGCCCGAGGCCCTGGAAGACCTGCTCCCCGCGCTGCTCTCCTCGCCGCTGTGCGGGCTCGATCCCTACGACGTGCGGGCGCTCCGGCGCGAGGCGCGCCTGGCCTGCACGACGCTCGCCGGGTTGCTGACCGAGCAGCCCGAAGGGCTGCCCGAACGGCTGGGCAAGGCGCTGGCCGGTCTCGCGGGGCTGGTCGCCGACGTGCGCGCGGCCGACCAGAAGGAGCAGCGCGCCGACGGCGTCTTCTGGTGGCTGTGGGAGAGCCTGCCCGCCTTCCGCGCGTCGGTTGCGGCCGGGGACGACGAGGCGCTGGACGCGGTGACGGCGTTCTCGCGCGCGATCGAGCGCTTCAGCGACGCTCACCCCGGCGCGAGCTTCGCCGACTACCTGCGCACGCTCGAAGGCGTTGAGTTCGGGCCCGAGCCCTGGCGGATGCCCGAGGAACGCCGGCCCGACGCGGTGCGAATCCTGACCGCGCACCACGCGGCCGGCGCGGAGTTCGAGGTCGTCTTCGTCGCCGGCGCCGTCGAGGGCGAGTTCCCGGACTTGCGCGCGGCTCGTCCGATGATCGACCTCGCCAGCCTCGTCGCGCCGGCGAGCCCGCGCGAGCGCGCCGCCCGCCGGATGGCCGAGGAGCGGCGGCTTTTCGGCGTGGCGACCTCGCGCGCGCGCCGGCGGCTCGTCATCACGGCCTCGGAGACCTCCGCGCAGAACGAGGGGCTCGCGCCGACGCCGTTCATCGCGCACTTCGGTCTGGCGTGGAACCGGCCCGAGCCGCCCGCCGAACCCCTCACGCGGCGGGAGGCCGAGGCGTGGGCGCGGCGGGTGCTGCGCACCCCGGGCGCGCCGGGACGCGACGAAGCGATGGACCTGCTCGCGCGGCTGCCCGGCGTCGATCCCGACGCGTGGTGGTACGAGAAGGACTGGACCGACCCCGGCATTCCGCTGGCGGGGGAGGACCTGCGCACGTCCTACTCGCGCCTCAGCTCCTACGACAACTGCTCGCTGCAATACCTGTACCAGGTGGAGCTGGGCCTGGACACCTCCGAGAGCCACCAGATGCGCGTCGGCACCTGGATCCACGACATCGTGGACCGAGCCTCGCGCGGCGACATCCCGCTCACCGAGGAAGCGCTCCTGGCGGCGCTCGGCGAGGTGTGGGACCCGGCGATCTTCGACTCGGTCGCCGTCGAGCACCGCCGCCGCCTCGACTCCGAGGAGATGCTCCGGCGCTGGCTCGACCAGGACGGAAAGCTCGACACGCTCGCCAGCGAGGTCGCCTTCGAGTTCCCGCTGCGCGGCGCGACCATGCGCGGGCGCATCGACCGGGTCGTTCGCCTCGGCGGCTCGATGGTCCGGCTGATCGACTACAAGACCGGGCGCAACGCCAAGACCGACGCCGAGGCGGCCGAGGACTTGCAGCTCGCCTCGTACTACCTGGCGCTGACGAAGGTGGACGAGCTGCGCACGCTCGGGACGCCGAAGATCCTGCAACTGTCCTACCTGGGCGCGCTGCTGCGCTCGGGCGGGTTCCTGCGGGCGTCCTTCGACCCGACCAAGGTCGAGGGCTTCGCCGAGGCGGCCGAGGAACGGCTCCAGTCGTTCGTCGACGGGATCAAGAACGAGGAATTCGCGCCGAACCCGGGCGCGGACTGCCAGTGGTGCCGGTTCAAGGTCCTGTGCCCGGTGTGGCCCCAGGGCGACGAGGTGCCCCTGTGAGCGCGGGCGACGTGACCGCGATCGACGACGCGATGTTTGCCGATGTGGGGGCCGAGGTCGTGCGCGCGTTGGGCGGGCGGCGGCCGACGCGCCAGCAGTGGGAGGCGATCGGCGCGCCGCTCGAACCGTGCGTGCTGATCGCCGGCGCCGGATCGGGCAAGACCGCGGTCATGGCCGCGCGGATCGTGTGGCTGATCGTGAACGGGCACGCGAAGGCCGGCGAGATCCTCGGCCTGACGTTCACGAACAAGGCGGCCGAGAGCCTGCTCGAACGGGTGCGCGCGGCGGTCGCGCCCCTGGGGCTCCCCGAGGGGGAGGAGCCCACGATCCTGACCTACCACGCCTTCGCCGCCGGCCTGATCGCCGACTACGGGCTGCGGGCGGGACTGGAGCCGAACGCGACCTTGCTGAGCCCGGCCCAGGTCTGGCAACTGCTCGCCGAGATCTACACCGCGCGCACCTACCGGGACATGGAGGTGCGGTCGCTCTGGCACGTCGGCTACCTCAAGCAGCTCGCCGACGACTGCGCGAACCACCTGGTCGAGCCGGAGGAGATCGCCGCGTGGGACCGCGCGTTCCTGGACAAGGTGGACCCGAACGACAAGATCGCCGGCGCCGTCAAGGCGACGAGCCGCAAGCGCATCGAGTTCGCAGAGGTGATCGCGACGTACCGCGACGTCAAGCGCGAGCGCCACTTGCTCGACTACGGCGACCAGATCCGGCTTGCCTACGAGATCGCGCAGGACCCGCAGGTGGTCGAGGACTTCCGCGGGCGCTATCGGGTGGCGCTGCTCGACGAGTACCAGGACACGAACATCGCCCAGATGAAGCTGCTGCAGCGCCTGATGCCGCCCGGGTACCCGGTGACGGCGGTGGGCGACCCCGACCAGAACATCTACGCCTGGCGCGGCGCGAGCCTGCGCAACCTGCTGGCCTTCCCGACCGACTTCCCGAAGGCCGGCGGCGAGCCGGCGGGCGTGCTCCCGCTGGAGGTCAACTTCCGCTCGGGCCGCCGCGTGCTCGACCTGGCGAACGCCCTGATCGAAAAGATCCCCGAGGTTCGGCGGCCGGAGAAAGTGCTGCGCGCGTACCCGCCGCTCGGCGACGCCGAGGTCGCCATCTTCCGCGAGACCGACCAGGTCGCCGAGGCCGAGCGGATCGCCGGCGAGGCGGCGCGCGCCCACGCCGAGGGCACGCCCTGGGGCGAGATCGCGATCCTGGCGCGCAAGAAGCGGCTGTTCGCCCCCGTCGTCGAGGTCTTTCGCGCCCGCGACGTGCCGATCGAGGTGATCGGTCTCGGCGGGCTGCTCGCCATGCCCGAGATCATCGACGTCGTGTCGCTGCTGCGGGTGCTGGACGACCCGCTCAACAACGTCGCGCTGGCGCGGCTGCTGCGCGGCCCGCGCTGGCGGATCGGCTACCGCGACCTCGCGCTGATCGCGCGCCACGCCTCCGTGCTGAACAAGGACCTCGTCGCGTCGCTCCCGGAGGAAGTCGAGTCCCCGGGGGACGTGGAGTTCTCGCTTGCCGAGGCGCTGGAGGACGTGGTCGAGATCGAGGGCGTCAGCGAGGAAGCCCGCGCGCGCATCGCGCGCTTCAACGCCGAGCTGGCCGGCCTGCGCGAGCACGCCCACCTGCCGCTGCCCGACCTGGTCGCGCGCGTCGTCGACACGCTCGGCATCCTGCGCGAGCTGGACGCCTCGCCCCTGGAGGCCGCGCCGGCCGCCTCGCGCAACATCGCGCACTTCCTGGATCGCATCGCCGCCTTCGAGCCGCTGGACGGCAAGGCGACGCTCGGCGCGCTCACCGCGTGGCTCGACGCGGTGGAGGAGTCCGAGGAGGACATCGACGCCGACCAGCCGACGCAGGCGGACTCGGTGAAGCTCATGACGATCCACCAGGCGAAGGGCCTGGAGTACGACGTCGTGTTCCTGTGCGGGCTCGCCGGGTCGAAGAACTCGAAGATCTTCCCCGACACCACGCGCCAGGCGAACCCGGCGACCTCGCAGCGCTTCATCCCCTTCGAGCTGCGCGGCGATCGCGACGTGCTGCCGTCCTTCGACGGCGTGCTCTCGGCGTTCACCGAGCAGCTCAAGCAGCGCGCGCGCGAGGAGGAGCGGCGGCTGCTCTACGTCGCGGTCACCCGCGCGCGCAAGCGGCTCGTGTGCTCGGCCGCGACCTGGTACTTCCCGGCCGGGATGAACGAGGCGCTGCGCTTCCCGATGGAGCCGAGCCCGTTCTGGAACGAGATTCGCGACTTCGCCGAGGTCGAGGTCCTGCACGAGGCCGAGCCGCCCGAGGAGAACCCGCTGATCGGCCATCGCGCGCGCCGCGCGGCGGCGTGGCCGCCCCCCGCCCGGCGCGACGCGACCGAGCGCCTGGCGGAAGCGGTTGCGGCCGCGCGCGCGGAGACGACGCCCGACGAGACGCTCTTCCCGGTGACGACTTCGATGGCGGCGGCGCACGTGCCGCGCGCGGTCTCGGTCACCGACCTCGTCATCTACCAGCGTTGCCCGAAGCGGTTCTACTGGACCGCAGTGCGCCCGCTCCCGCGCCGCTACTCGCCGGCCGCGCGCGTCGGCTCGATCGTCCACGAGTGGATCGAGCGATCCAGCGCGGGCCAGATCGCCCTGATCGACCCCGAGGAGTATCAGCAGGAGCGGCCCGCCGGCGTCGAGCCGTCGCGCGTTGCCACCCTGAAGCAGGCGTTCGAGCGCACGCGCTTCGCGGGCGTGCGCCCCGCGCGCACCGAGCAGCCGTTCGCGCTGGTGATCGGAGACGCGGTCGTGCGCGGGCGCATCGACGCGGTGTTCGAGTCGGCGGACGGCGCGTGGGAGATCGTGGACTGGAAGACCGGGATCGCGCCGCCCGAGGGCGGCGGTCCGGAGGCGGTGCAGCTCGAGGTCTACGCGCTCGCGGCCCAGGAGATCTGGGCAAAGGAGCCCGCCGAGCTGACACTCACCTTCCTGTACCTCGGCGGCGAAGAGGGCAGCGACGAGCCGACGCTGCGCTCGGTTCCCGCGCGCCCGGCCGCCGAGATCAGGGCCGATCTCGAGGGGCGGCTCGCCTCGATCGCGGCCGGGTCGTTCGAGCCGTCGCCCGGCGCGCACTGCTCGCACTGCGACTTCCTCGCCGATTGCCCGGAGGGCCGCGCAGGCCGGTAGTCTTCACGCCATGCCTGACGCCGACCGACCTCGACGACCTTCGGGCGCCGGTAAGACGAGACCCGCGAAGCGCTCCCCCGGTTCGCGTTCGTCGACCTCACCGAGGCGATCGAGCCGCCGCCCGCCGCCTCCTCAGGTTGATGAGGAAGAGCCTTCGTTGTGGGACGAGCCCGACGAGGACGACGCTGGGTCTCGCCCGCTCGCGGTGTCGGGCCCCGGATGGTCCGAGCAGCCCGTGCACTCGCTCGAGGTTCCCGTCGACGAAGGCGACGGCGAGCTTGACGACGGCGAGCTTGACGACGGCGACCGCGGCTCCGACCGCGAGTTCGAGGACCACCCGAGCCCGGTCGGCGCGCCGGTCGCGGTCGAGCCGGCCGCGCACACGGAGGCGCCGGAAGACGCCGTCGAACGCCCCGGCTTGGAGCTGCTCACCGGGGTCTTCGGGCTGCTGCTCGCCGTCTCGGCTTTCCTGCCCTGGTACCTCTCGGGCGACTTCAAGGTCAGCGGATGGGCGTCCGGGACCACCGGCCCGCTCGTCGTGGCGCTCGGCATCCTCGTGGCCGCCGTGGTGGCGCTCCGCCGATTCGGCGTCGCTGTGTCGCTGCCGCTGCAAGCCGCGCTGATCCTGGAAGGCGCCGGCTGGCTGGCCGTCGTCGCCATCATCCCAAAGCGATTCATGAAACCCCTGCCCGCGCTCGACCGCCACGAGGTCTATCAGTTGCTCGCGCTGCTGCTCGCGGTGGGCGTCGCGATGGCGGGCGGGACCGTGTCCAGGACCGCCTCGCTCGTGCTGCGCCCCGGGTGGCTCGCGATGGCCGGCGGCAAGATCGGCGCCGGGTTGCTCGGCGCGGTCGTCGTGGTCGCCGGCTTCTTCGGCGTGACCAACGACGTCGTCGATCCCGCGTCGTTCAACGTCCCGCAGGTCGTCGACGGCGTGCCGGATTGCTTGAAGGGGGCCGGGTTCCCGATCCCGAAGGGCGTCGAGGCGACGACCGGCCGTCAGTCCGATCCTCGCGCCGAGTTCCCGTTCTGCTCGGTCACCCTCGAATCGCGCGTGTCGGTGAACACGACGCTGATCCGCTACCGCTCGGCGCTGCGCGACGCCGGCTACCGGATCGTCTTCGCCGATAAGAAGGGTTCTCCGTTGCGCAGGCTGCAAGCGCAGAAGGAGAGCGATTGCCTGACGCTCGCGCACGCCCCGGGCGTCGGCACCGGCAAGAAGGTCAAGAGCACCGTCACGGTCAACCTGGTGAACCTCGACGCCGTGGCGCAGTTCGGCGTCACCTGCGACCTCCGCGCCCCGGGCGGAGGCTAGCGCGGCCGTCCCGGCTCCCCGAGCGGTTCGCGCGGGTTACGAAGCGCGGCTGTGCCGGGCGGCGATGCGAAGGAGCACCCGTTCGATCGAGCGGTCGTCGGCTCCGGTGACGTGCCGCGAGGCGTACGCGCGGGCGAGCCCGTTCGCGCGGTTCGCGATGCGATGGACGCGCCGGGCGTGGGCCGTCGCGTCGGGTGGCCCGGCGAGAAGCCCCCGCAGCTCGCGCCGCCACGCCTCGGGCAGGCCGCGCAGGTCTCGCCGTGGGGCGCTGCGCTCCGGGGCGCGGCCGCTCCGCTCGTCGGGAAGCGCCGCGGGGGCTCGCCGCGCCGCGGGCGCCTCGAGCTTGCGCGCGCGCCTGGCGCCACGGCGTGCCTTTGCCGGGTGCTGCTGGGTCCCCTCCGGCTCGGGGTCTGTGGTCGGAGCCGGGCGCGCCCCGGGCAGAGGCGCCGCCTCGGTGGGGACGACGGCCCGCTCCGCTCGTCGAAGCTGCCGATAGGCCTGGAGCACGTACCGGGCGGCGTCGTGCTGGCCCGCCGCCAGCAGGCGGTGCCGAAGCTCGCTCAGCGCGGCCACGGCGCGAGCGATCTCACCCCTGTCCATGCCTGCGCCACCTCCCCGGTGATCGCCGCGGGGGCAGGAGGAGGACGTCCCCGGCGCGAATAGATCTCTCACGGGCCACGGCACGCCGCGAGCCCGTCGCGGAGGTACCGCGCGCCTCGGGGGCGAGGCGCGCACCGATCATCGGAGGGCCACATGTTCGGGCTGTCCCGTCGTTCAATCGTCGGCACGAGTGATCGCGCATCGCGAGGGAGACCGCCGCGCCGCGCCCGGCTGGTCGCCCTGCTGCTCGCCGCCGCGGGCGTGTTCGCCGCTCCGGCACCGTCGTCGGCCGACCCGGTCCTGTGCGCGACGATCTACTACAACCTCCTCGGTGGACCGAGAGAAGACCTCGTCGACGATTGCTGGGTGCCGTCACCATGGACTCCCCAGGCTGGCGTGGGGCATGACTGCGGCTCCGTCGTATGGGCGCTCAAGGTGTGCTACGAGATCGACGTGTCGTTCCCCATGCCCTGACGAAGCGGCCAGAGCGTTCACCGCTCGGTCCAGGGAAGCTGCTCGGCCGAGCGCGCGGGCGAGTCGATTCCACCGAACGTGATCTCGCGCTCGCACGCGGCCAGCAACAGCGTCGCCGCCCAGAAGACCAGGTCGGCTCCGTCCTGGAGCAGCCGCCGCCGCTCGTCGTCCACGCCGTCGAGCGCGTCGCCGAGCCATCGCACGTTCAGCTCCAACTGCGCGTCCGACAGGCTGATGGTCCCGGCGACCAGGCCCATCGCGCGCGTGACGACCCGCTGCGCTTCGGCGGGCGTCTCGGGGGAACGGGCCGCGCGCGCCGGAAGGAATGCGACCGAGCGCGCCGCCTCCGTCAGCGCGGTCGTGGCCTCGTCCAACTGAGCGGGGTCCGGCGGCCAGGGCCTTCCCGCGTCCGCGCGGCTCGTGTCTTCGATCAGGGCGCGAACCTCGGCCGCCGTCAGGATCACGACCTGGATCGTCCGTCGGGCGGATGCCAGCTCGTCGGCGCGGAAGATGCCGAGGCGGAAGCTGAGCGCGTCGCGATCGATCTCCCGGTCCAGAAGGGCCCAGGACGCGATCTCCTCGCAGGCCGCCAGCACGTCCCAGAGCCCGAAGGCGCCGGGGACTTCGTCGAGGGCCCCGTCGTCGGTCACCCTCATAGCGACGAACTCCCCGACGATGCCTCGAACTCTCGGTAGGCCGAGCAGAGGACTTGCTTGACGGTCGATTCGGGATCGCAACTCATCCAGAAGACCGTGCCTTCGTGTCTGTAGTACTCCTCGCCTAAGACCGTGACGCTGACGTCGCGCCCGAACTCGATGCGGTCGTCGCCGCGCACGCCGGCCTTGGCCTCGGCGGAGGCCGGCCCGCCCGCGACCCAGGAGTCGCTCGACAACGAGGCGCCGATCGTCGCGGCGACGCGCCCGGACGCGCCCGGACGCCCGGCCGTCGCCGCGTCCGGCGCGACGTGGGCCACGCGCCGCGTCGCCTGCTCGGAAACGTGAAGCGGTGCGGGCGCGGCCTCCGCTCCCGCTGCTCCGGCCAACATCGCCGTGAAGACGACGGCCGCGACGAGGCTGTTCAGCGTCTCCATGCAGCCGGCCGTTCCTGCCGCGAACGACGGCATCACCGTTGCGCGCAAGCGCGCGGCTCGAACCCTTAGCCGATCGATCATCGCGAAGGGGATCAGAACGCTCGTGGTGCGCCGGAAGCCTTCGTACGCGCGCTGGATGCGTGCCGTCGCGCGCGCGATCGCGGCGCGTGTGCGATCCTCGGGCGGCGCCTCCCCGCGCGGTCGCCACTCGCGGATCGCCAGGTTCACCGTCCGGTCGAGAGCACGCGGGTTTCTCCTCGTTCGATTGAGCATCCGGCGGTAGCGCGTCATTCGTCTGCGGACGATCCCGTACGCGCGTGCGTCCATGAGCCGGCTCACCCCCTTCGGTCCAGACCGAAGCCTACGACGTGTCCTCATCGTCTCCCACCGTTCGAATCGGAAACTCCCACCCCCGGACCCGACAGCCGGTGCGCGCGCGTGCCGAGCGCGATCATCAACCGAGTCCGCCCGTCGTTAAGGTTCCACCCCGTCAGCGCGGTGACCTGCTCCAGCCGGCGGTGCAGCGTTCGCCGGCTCACGCCGAGCGTGCGCGCCGTTTCACCAGACGCGCCTCCGCTGTCGACGTAGACCCGGGCGGTCCGCAGCAGGTCGCGACTCCGCGCCGAGCGCCCCTGGAGCAGCGGGCGCAGCTCGCCGAGGAGCGCGCCGGCCAGGTGTGGTCGTTCCGCGAGCAGCTCGTAGGGCAGCGAATGCGCGTAGGTCATCACGCGCGCGTCGTCCTCGACCCGCCGCCGGAGCGCGAGCGCCCGGCGGGCTTCCTCGTAGGACAGCGGGAGCCCCAGCAGCCCGGGTTGCGCCCGGCCGACGCCTGCGAGGAGACCGCCGGGGCACGAGTCGGCGAGGTCGCCGAGGCACGCTTCCAGGTCCGCCACCAGGTCGCCGGCGACGCGAGGTTCGGGCACGGCGCGCGCGAAGACCGCGCCCGGCTCGCCGACGTCGATCGCCACGTGCCGCGCCGGGATGTGCAAGCGATCGCGCAGCCGCGTGACGACCGTCGCGGCTGCCTCGTGGTTGAGGGCGTCCGGTCGGCGGCTGCCGACGACCACGACGACGTGCCGGTCGGTGGAGACGAACCCCATCGCGTGCAGTCGTTCGGAGAGGCGGTCCTCGTCCGGCGCCCCACGCAACGCGCGGGCCAGCGCCTGCGCGGAGATCGGAGGACCCCGCCGTTCCTCCGCGCCGGCGGAGGGGCTAGCGTGCGCGGCAGGGACCGTGCCCGACAGCGCCAGCGCCCATCGCGTCACGTGCAGGACCGGCTCGCGCAGGGCCTCCTGAGCGTCGGGGCCGGACGCCCACAGCTCGCGGAGCACCTCCTCCAGGACGATCTGCTCTCCGATCTCGTGCGCCCGGTGAAGGACCGGGAGCGGCACGGCCTGGCGCCGCCCGCCGCCGGCGTCGGCCGGCGTCCTGAGCGCATCCGACGACAGCTCCCTGCCCGACGCCAGGTGCGTCAGGATCGTCGTCGCCCGGTGGGCGAACGCGGCGCGGATCTCCCCGAGGACCGCCGGGTCCTCGACGAACGGGCGCCAATCGTCGCGGCGCCGGCACTCCTCGGCGAGCCGCTCGCCGAGCGCGTCGACCCGGGCCAGCACGCGCAGGATCGCCGCGCCGAGCAACTCCTGCGCCCGCGGTCCCAGCGGCTTTCGGTCGCGGTCGACGAGCGGGCCGCCGCGCGGATCGCTCTTGCCGTTTGCTGCCATGTGCTGCTTCCTCTCGACGCATGACGGCAAGGCCCGCTCCGGGCCCTGGCGGGGAAGAGGTGCGTTCCCTTTAGGTACGGACGTCCGCGCGGAACGTCTCGCAGGTCACTACGCGGGGGCGCGGGCGAGGTTGCGCCCTCGCGGGCATTCTCCGTCCCCGATCCGCGCCGGCAAGGTTGCGTTGTTCTCCTTTGCCCGCTTCTGCCGCCTGGCGCGTGCCGGTGAGGGGCACGACACATGAATCCGACCGCGAGGTTGCCCACAATGGGACATTCATCGGCCCAAAATGTCCCACATTGGCAATTGTGCGCGCGGCCGGAGCCCGGTAGTTTCGCGCACGGAACTTCCGGGACCTCATGCGGGCCGGGGAAACGGCCCTTTGGACTCCTGACCAGCACTTCCGTACCACGGTTGAGCACCGAACGACGAAAGGGGAACCTTGTGAGGACGAAGACCTCCTCGGCGCGCACGCGCACCCGGCGGGCCCGAACCGCCTACGTAGTCGCAGGACACTGCGCGATGCTCGTGCTGCTGTTCGGCCAGGGCCAGGCCCGCGCCGCGCAGGCACCGGTCACGATGACCCAGAACTGGGACGTGCTCCCCGAGGCCCGCACCGGCATCCTCACCGACACCACGATCCCGATCGAGCGCGGCATCCTTCCCGGCGCCACGGCCGCGATGGACCCCGCGCCGCAGGCCACCTTCGAGGTCGTCGCGCGGATGACCAACGCCACGCCGGGCACGATCTGGGACGTGTGGCTCGCCGACGCCGCGGGGAATGCCATCGCCTCGGTCTCGATCCCTACGACGCCGGCGTTCTCCCTGCGGTCGGCGACCTTCCCGTGGCCCTCGGCCGACACCGAGTTGGCAGCGATCAACGTCGTACGCTTCACCGGCGCCGGCGGCATCATCGACATCAAGAAAGCGACCCTTCGCCTCGTCCAGTCCGGCACGATCGCAAAGACGCAAGCGCGCTTTCCCCTCGGGGCCCGAACCGAGGCCATCACCTCCTCCTCCTGGACCGACCTTTCAGACGGGGCCAGCTACCTCTACCCGGCCGACTATCAGGAGGACGGAACGGGTCCCTATCACGCGGCATTCGACCCGGCCCCTTCGGTCAAGCTCCGCGCATCGGGCACCCCCTGCGGGCTGCAGGTGCGCCTGGTCAAGGCGATCATCGACGCCAACGGCGAAGAGACCGGGATCGCCGCGGTGGCGAACTCCGAGATCGAGCTGACGAACACCGGCGGCTCGGTCACCTCCTCCGCGTTCTCGCTCGTCAAGGGAGGCGTCTACCGCCCGCAGGTCAGAAAGGTCTCCTGCTCCGGAGCCGCCCCCACCGGCACCATCACCTCGATCGACCTTGAGCTGTCACAGTCCAGCAGCCATCCCGACGGGATCGCCCGCACCGTCGGCTACTACCCCTCGCTCTCTGACGGCGTGGACGTCGACCTCACGAACCAGAACGTCCCGCTGAACTTCCGCTTCCGCGCCCCGGAGCGAAACGTGCCGAAGGCAACCGGGGCCTGGGCCGTCTCGGCCAAGCGCGTCACCGGCACCGGAAGCTATTCGGTCGGCCTCTACAACCACACGCGGGCTTCCCAGGTCGCGCTGTCCGCCCCGATCCTTGACTACACCATCGGGGGATCTGCCCCGTTCGATTTCGAGGTCGCCGAGGTCGATTCGCTGCCGGCCGCGGGCGACGAGCTGGATACCGTCGTCAGCCCCGCCGCCGGCACGACCGTCCATGCGTGGAGCTCTTACCTGCAGGTGAACTATCGCCTGGCCGACCTCGACGCGCCAACGATTACCGTGCCCTTCGCCGCGACCCAGACCCATATCTCCCCGGGCGTCTCCCCCGGCGCGCAGGACTCAGTCACCTTCAGCGCGACCCTGTGGGACTTCTCCCTCGTCCGCTGGCAGGTCAAGATCGAAAACGCCTCCGGCGCCGTCGCCGAAAGCGAGGAGTTCGCCGCGCCGGGAAGCAGCTCCCCGGCAATCGACTGGACCTGGGACGGGCGCTACGACACCACGGGCGCCGTCGTCCCGGATGGCGCCTACACCGCGCGCCTGACGCTCACCGACGAGCCGGGCAACGTCACGGCGGCCACGCTGCCGATCGTGGTGGACACCGTTGCCCCGACCGTGACGGGCTTCGCATCCAACGTCGCCCGCTTCGGGCCGAACTCCTCCCCGAACGCCGCCACGTTCAGCGCCAGCGTGAACGAGCAAGTCGCTTGGAGCCTTTCGATCGCCAAGGGCGCCTGGTCGAGCACCTTCACCGGCACGGCGAACGCGACGAGCCCGGTGTCCAAGGTTTGGAACGCCGTGCCCAACGGCGGCGACGGCACCTATGCCGCGACGCTCACCTCGACCGACCTCGCCGGCAACCCCACCGTCACCACCGCGAGCGTGATCTACGACGCGACCGGACCGGTGGTGTCGAGCTTCGCCGCGTCGAACCCCGCCTTCAGCCCGAACGCCGACGGCTTGAAGGACTCCACGACGATCTCAGCGTGGCTGGCCGACGACTGGACGCCGATCTCCTGGACCCTGCAGATCAAGCAAGGGTCCACGGTCGTCAAGACGGCCACAGGAACGGGCAACGTCTCCTACGTGTGGGACGGCCGCGACGCCACGGGCGGTGTCGTGGCCGACGGCTCCTACACCGCGAACCTGACGGCATCGGACGCCGGCAACAACGTGCGGGTGCCGAGCGCGCTCAGCATCACCGTCGATACCGTCGCCCCGACGATCGACCCCGCGTCGATCTGGCCCCCGGCCGGGTTCAACACGGTCTACCTCTCGCAGCCCTTGCAGGCCGCCGTCACCGACGAGCGCTCCGGGCTCGACGCCTCGAACCTGCGCTTCA
>Ga0214471_10000205_pt1 | contig 54637 bp, 52 predicted proteins | sample RVTome_5_FD_207665 | JGI IMG/M metagenome (GOLD analysis project Ga0214471, IMG submission 207665) | Soil microbial communities from uranium-contaminated site in the Upper Colorado River Basin, Wyoming, United States - RVT142D155 | ecosystem: Environmental > Terrestrial > Soil > Contaminated >... | reverse complement strand
CCGGAGCTACGCGCACCGTTTCGGCGGCAGTCACGCCCAGCGCGACCTGCTCGACCTCACCCTGATCGAAGCCGCGACCCGCGCCGGCCAGGACCGGCTCGCGGCGGCGCTCCGTGCCGAAAGGACATACGCCCGGCGCGAGACGTTTCCGGCGAAGCTGAAGAACCTGCGCGCCAACCGGCCGGCTGCAGCCGCCTGACTTCGCTGAGCGGGCCAGCCGCTGCCAGAGCGGCTTTTCGAGCAATCTCTACTGCGCCTGGATCTTCGCCGCCTTGACGAGCTTCGCGTACTTCGCGAGGTCGTTCTTGATGACCTGCGCGAATTCCTCCGGCGTGTTGCCAACCAGCCGGTTGCCGCCCTGCGTGGCGAGGCGCTCGACCACGTCCGGCATCTTGAGCGCCTTCGCCACCTCGCGGTAGAGCAGGTCCACCACCGGCTTCGGCGTGCCGGCCGGGGCGACCACCGCCTGCCACTGGGTGAGCTCGAATCCCTTCAGTCCCAGCTCGTCGAGTGTCGGCACCTCCGGCAGGGCGGAAGAGCGCCTCAACGCGGTTACTCCTATGCCGCGCAGCCGCCCGGCGCGCAGGTGCGGCACCGCCGTGATCACGGTGTCGAACATGTAGTTCAGCTGCCCGCCCAGCAGCGCCGCGAGCGCAGCAGCGCTGCCCGTGTAGGGCACGTGGACGGACTGACCGCCCGTCATGAGGTTGAACAGCTCGCCCGCCAAGTGATTGCCGCCTCCGATGCCCGTCGAGCCGTAGGTCATCTGCCCCGGCTTCGCCTTCAGCAGCGCGGTGAAATCGCCGAGGCTCGCGACGGGCAGGGCCGCGGGCACCACCAGCACGTACATGTAGGAAGTGCCCTGCGTAATCGGCGCGAAATCCCTGATCGGGTCGTACGGCACCTTCATGTACAGCACCGGGTTGATCGTCAGCGGACCGCTGTTGCCCATCAGCAGGGTTTGCCCGTCCGGCGGTGCCTTTGCGACGAGGTCCGTGCCGATGCCTCCGTTCGCGCCCGGGCGATTGTCCACGACGACGGTCTGCCCGAGCGCGGCGGTGAGCTTCTGGGCAATCGTGCGGGTAAAGATATCGCCGGCGCCGCCTGCGACGTAGGGACAGACGAAGCGAACCGGCCGCGTCGGATAACCTGGCCCTGAGCCGGTCGAAGCGGCCGGTTGGGATTCGGGTTTCTGGGCGGGCGCGGCGCAGGCCCAGATCGCTGCCACCAGGGCAACGGCAGCATGAACCGCCATTCTCATCGCCCCTCCTCCGTTGAATTCGTGGCGCGACGATAGCACAACAGCCGGACTTGGGCTAAACTTCCAGCCCCTTTTTCGCACTTCCTCGCGGTGGCGTCTCGCGCACCATGACCGCAGCGAATTTCCCGCGTTTCGCGTCCGGACGGTGCCCGCCATGCTGAATCCGGCGGCTGCCGCGCGTCGCGCGATCCCCTCACTCGACCGGCTGCTCCAGCTCGAAGCAATCGCGGAGCTCACCGCCCGCTACGGCCGGCCCCTGGTGACGGAAGCGGCGCGCGCCGAGCTCGCCTCCCTGCGCGCAGCCCTCGGCCGTCGCCCCGGCGACCCGCCAGCCGGTTTCGATGAGGCGCGTTTCGCCGGGGCGTGCGCCGCGCGGCTCGCGCGCGAGACGCGGCCCTCGCTCCGGCCCGTCTTCAACCTCACCGGCACGGTCCTGCATACCAACCTGGGGCGCGCGCTCATGCCGCAGGAGGCCGCGCAGGCGGTCGCACGCGCGATGACGCGCCCCGTCAACCTTGAGTACGAGCTGGACGGCGGCGAGCGCGGCGAGCGCGACCGTCACGTCGAGCGCTGGCTCACGCGGTTGACCGGCGCGGAGGCGGCGCTGGTCGTCAACAACAACGCCGCAGCGGTCTATCTCGCCCTCAACACCCTCGCGCTCAAGAAGGAGGTGCCGGTGTCGCGGGGCGAGCTGATCGAGATCGGCGGCGCCTTCCGCATACCCGACATCATGGCGCGCGCCGGGGTCAGGATGATCGAGGTCGGCACCACCAACCGCACCCACCTCAAGGACTATGCCGGGGTGATTTCCCTGCGGACGGCGGCACTGATGAAGGTGCACACGAGCAACTACGCGATCCAGGGCTTCACGGCAGCGGTGCCGGAAGACCGGCTCGCCGCCCTCGCGCACCGGCACAAGCTGCCGCTGATCACCGATCTCGGCAGCGGCATGCTGGTGAATCTCGAGGAATACGGATTGCCGCACGAGCCTACGCCACGCGAAACGCTCGCAGCCGGCGCCGATATCGTCACCTTCAGCGGCGACAAGCTGCTGGGCGGTCCGCAGGCAGGGCTTATCGTCGGGCGCTCGAAGTGGGTCGAGCGCATCCGGACGAACCCGATGAAGCGCGCGCTGCGCGTGGACAAGATGACGCTCGCGGCGCTGGAGGCGGTGTTGCGGCTCTACGCCGATCCCGTGCGGCTGAAAACCGCGCTGCCGACATTGAGGTTCCTCACCCGCCCGCTTGCGGAGATCGAAGCGCAGGCGCGGCGGCTGCTCCCTGCGGTCGAGTCGGCGCTGCGGGGCAAGGCCGGCGCCGAGGTCATCCCGGTAAGGAGCCAGATCGGCAGCGGCTCGCTGCCGGTGGATCTCGTCGCGAGCCACGCCATCGCGGTTGCCGCACCCGGGAAGCGACGGAACGCGCTGGCCGCGGATATTGCCACTGCCTTCCGTGCGCTCCCGGTCCCGGTGATCGGGCGAGTCAGCGACGGGGCGTTCATCATGGATCTCCGCTGCCTCGAGCACGAGGACGAGTTTGTGGACCAGTTGAAGCATCTCGATCTGAAATGATCGTCGCCACCGCCGGACACATCGACCACGGGAAGACGCTGCTGGTGAAAACGCTCACCGGCGTGGACACCGATCGCCTGCCGGAGGAGAAGGCACGCGGCATCTCGATCGACCTCGGCTTCGCCTACTGGCCGCTCGCGGACGGGGCCGTGATCGGCTTCGTGGACGTGCCGGGCCACGAGCGGTTCATCCGCAACATGCTCGCCGGCGTGTGCGGCATCGATTTCGCGCTGCTCGTGGTCGCCGCCGACGACGGCGTGATGCCCCAGACGGTCGAGCACCTGCACATACTTGATCTCCTCGACATCCGCCGCGGCATTGCCGTCATCACCAAGATCGACCGCGTGCCGATCGAGCGGGTCGATGCGGTCCGCACCGAGATCGCCACGCTGCTCGCGCCAACCCGGCTCGCCGGGATCGGCATCCTCCCGGTCTCGGCCGTTACTGGCGCCGGCGTTGAGGAGTTGAAACGGCAACTGGCCGCCGCCGCCGGCGCTTTTTCCGCGCGCATGACCGAAGGGCAGCACTTCCGCCTCGCGATCGATCGCGCGTTCACCATTGCCGGCAGCGGGACGGTGGTCACGGGCACCGTGTTCAACGGCGCGGTCGCCGTCGGCGACCGGCTCGTCGTCTCGCCCCGGGGCGCTCCTGTGCGCGTGCGCGGCATCCAGATGCGCGGACAGGCCGTGGAACGCGCGCAGGCCGGTCAGCGCTGCGCGTTGAACCTGACTGGCGCCGACCTCGAGACGGTCGCCCGCGGCGACTGGGTGCTGGCCGAGGCCATCCATGCGCCGACGCAGCGAATCGATGCCCGCGTCACGCTCCTCGCGTCCGAACCGCAACCGCTCAGGCACTGGACGCCGCTGCACCTGCACCTGGCAACGGCCGACGTCACCGCGCGCATCTCGCTCCCCGGCGGTGCCGCGATCGCGCCCGGCGGCTCGACCATCGCGCAGCTCGCGCTCGCCAAGCCGGTCGGCGCGCTGAATGGCGATCGCTTCATACTGCGCGACCAGTCCGCGCGCCGCACGCTGGGCGGCGGCGTGGTGCTCGACCCGCATGCGCGCGCCGCGCGCCGCGCCACCCCCGCGCGCCAGGCGGAGTTGGCCGCGCTCGAGCGCGGCGCGCCCGAAGCCGCGCTCGCGGAGCTGCTCAAGGATGAAACACGGGGTGTGGACCTCGCGCGCTTCGAGCGGACCTTCAACCTCAAGCCTGAGCGTCTCTCCGCGCTCTATGCAGCGGCGGGCATCGCCGTCCTCGGCAAGGATGTCCGCACCGGCATCACGAATGCGCGGCGCGCCAGCCTGCGCGAAGCGGTGCCCGCGGCGGTGAGCGATTTCCACCGTGCCCAGCCGCAGGCCGTGGGCGCCGATCCGGCCGCACTGCGGAGCCGGCTCGCGCCGCAATTGCCCGCCGAGGCGTTCCAGGCGCTCCTGCGCGAGCTTGCCGACGTGCGCAAGATCGAGATCGCGGGCAATCTCGTGCGCCAACCGGGACATGACGCGACCTCCAATCCGGAGGACCAGCGCATGTGGCAGCTCGTGCTGCCCGCGCTACAGCAGGGCGGATTTTCCCCGCCCTCGGTGGCGGAGCTCGCCGCCGCTTTGAAGCTGAAGGAAGCGGCGCTTAAGGATTTCCTGCATCGCAAGAGCCGCGGGGGCGAGGTGCTGAGGGTGCCTCCGGACCGCTTCTATCCGCGCGCGACGCTCGCGACACTTGCCGCGACCGCGCACGCGCTCGCCCGCGCGAACCCGAACGGATTCACCGCCGCGCAATATCGCGACGCCACCGGCATCGGGAGGAGCCTCGCAATCGAGATCCTGGAATTCCTCGACACCCTCGGCGTCACGCAGCGCATCGGCGACGCGCGCAAGATACGCAAGGATTTCGTTCCCATCCTGGGTGCCGCCGAGCCGGCGCGGCCACCGGCCGCAAGGCCCGCCGCGGCGGGACCCGGCCAAACAACCAGGCCGGGAACATCGGCCCAGCCTCCCCGTCGCTGATGGCAACCGCAAAATCCTACGACGTGATCGTGATCGGCGAAGGCGTGAGCGGGCTCGCCTGCGCAGGTCACGCGCGCCGCGCGGGGCTGAGCGTCGCGACCTTCGAATCGAACCTGTTCGGCGGGCTCGTGCTGAACGTCAATGAGCTCGACAGCTATCCCGGGGCGGAGTCGGGGACGCTTCTCGCCTCCGAGCTGATGCAGGCCAACTCCGATGCCGGCGTTGCGAGCATCCAGGAGGAAGTCACCGCCGTTTCCTCCGCGGGCAGCGGGTTCGAAATCGCCGGCGGCGGCGTCTACGGCGCGCGCCTGGTCGTGATCGCGTCAGGCGCGCGCCTGAGGAAGCTGGGCGTGCCCGGCGAAGACGAGTACGAAGGGCGCGGCGTCTCGCGCTGCGCCGACTGCGATGCCCCCATGTTTCAGAACGAGGAAGTCGTGGTGGTCGGCGGCGGCGATTCCGCGCTGCAGGAAGCCCTGGTGCTGGCGAAGTATTGCCGCAAGGTCCACATCGTCTATCGCGGCGGCCGCTTCCGCGCGCGGCAGCACTTCGTCGACCGGGTCGCTTCCGACCCCCGCATAGTCCCGATCTGGAACGCCACGGTCGAGGCGATCCTAGGCGGTAAAATGGTCGAGAAAGTGCGCGTGAGGCGCGACGGAACTATCCAGGAAATCACGAGCGCCGGCATTTTCGCCTACGTCGGGCTCGAACCCAACTCCGCCTGCGCGCCGTCCGGCAGCAGGCGCGACGGGCGCGGGCACCTCGTCACCAATGACGCGCTCGAGACCTCGACGGCGGGAGTGTGGGCGATCGGCGCGGTGCGCGCAGGTTACGGCGGGCTGCTGCGCGACGCGGTCAATGAGGCGCAGCGCGTGGCGGAAGCGGTGCGCGATCGCCTGGATTGAAAGCAGCGATGAAACAAACGGAAGGGAATCGTCCCCGGTGGGGCGGCCGGACTTCAAACCCGGTTGGGGCCGCTTGCGGTCCTGTGTGGGTTCGACTCCCACTCTCTTCCGCCAACTCTCCACCGTCATTCCCGCGGAGCCTGTCCCCGCGGTATCGGGCGGGGAGCGGGAATCCGGGCGTCACTTACCGGCGCCCTTCGCCATTCCGAGCTGGGTGAGGATCGCCGTATAGACCTTGATCTCGCCGTCGAGGTCCTTGCGGAACTGGGTCGAGCCCGCATAGGCGTCGAACCAGCCGTGCTTGTCCAGCATCTTCTTCCAGGCGTCGGTCTTGACCAGCTTCGACAGCGACTGGTCCCAGTACTTGACGGCGCTCGCCGGCGTCTTCGGGGGAGCGAATAGCCCGCGCCAGTGCAGGATTTCCACGCCTATCCCCATCGAGCGCCAGGTCGGCACTCCGGATAGCTGCTGGAGCGGCTTGGGAGAGGAAACTGTCAGCACCCGCACCCGCCCCGCCTTGACCTGCTCGATCGCCTCGGAGAGCCCCGTGGAGATCACCGGCACGTGGCCGCCGAGCAACTGGATCATCAAGTCGCCGCCGCTCTTGAAGATCACGATCTTGACCTTCTTCGGATCGACGCCATAGGCGAGCGCCGGGCGCAGGATGTTCATCTGGTCGTTGCTGGGGACCGTGCCCACTCCGAAAACGATCGAGGCCGGATCGGCCTTGAGCTTGTCGAGCACCTCCTTGGCGGACTTGAACGGGGAGTCGGCTCGCACCACCCATACCAGGTATTCCGTGGTCAAGCGCGCAATCGGCGTCAGGTCGCGGTGGTCGAGCGCGGTGGTGCCGACCAGCTTGTTGACGTAGACCCGGTTCGACTCGACGTAAAGGGTGTAAGGGTCGCCGCTGCGCTGGTGGACGTACGTTTTCGCCAGATTGCCGCCCGCGCCGCCCATATGCTTCAGCACGAAGCCTGTCGGAAGGAGCCTGGTTTCCAGCATCGACAGTTCCAGCGCGCGTCCGGTCAGGTCGAGACCCCCTCCCGGGTTGCCCGCTACGACCATGAGTACGGGGCGTTCGGGGAACGCGGCCGCCTGCGCGCCGGCCGCCGCCGCGCAGAGCAACGCGAACAGAAACGCCCGTGCCGGTGTCGTGAGCTTCATGGTTTCCTCCCCAGGGTTATTCGTGGATCCGGTTGATTATACTTCGCGTGAGCGAGCAACGCAGCGCGACGGATCCGAGACCCGGTCAGAGGGAGTCTCCGGAGACAACGCTCCGGGCAGGATCGCCGTTTCGGTCAGGCGGGTGGGAACAGCTTAAAATAGATGCGTTCCGGCCGTGGCTGGCCAGCCCAAAAGGAATCGCGTCATGGCTCTCGCACTCGAACTCGCGCAACGGATCAATGCGCTCACCTTCGCCACGCTGCCCCCTGAGGCAATTCACTGGGCGAAGGTCGGCATCCTCGACACCGTCGGCGTCACGCTCGCCGGCGCGCGCGAGGATTGCACGCGCATCGTGGACGGCATCGCGGCGCGCGACACGACCGGTCCGAGTCTGATCTTCGGCGGCAGCCGCAGAACCGCTCCGCTCGAAGCGGCGCTGGTGAATGGCACCGCGTCCCACGCGCTTGACTTCGACGATATGAACAACAACTTCGGCGGCCACCCCTCGGTGCCGATCCTGCCGGCGCTGTTCGCGCTTGCGGACGAAATCGGCGCGAGCGGGCGCGAATTTCTTGCTGCCTACGTCGCCGGCTTCGAGACCGAATGCAAGATCGCGATGGGGGTCCACTTCTATCACTACACCAAGGGCTGGCACCCCACCGCCACGCTCGGTGTCTTTGGCGCCGCCGCCGCGTGCGCGAAGCTGCTGAAGCTGCCCGATGACAGGACTGCCACCGCGCTCTCCATCGCGGCCTCGCTCGCCGCGGGCATCAAGGCCAATTTCGGCACGATGGTGAAACCGCTGCACGTCGGGCATTGCACCCGCAACGGGATGTTCGCCGCCCTCCTCGCGCGCGACGGCTTCAGTGCCGGCGACCGGGTTTTCGAGCACAAGCAGGGCTTTTTCAACGTCTTCAACGGGGAAGGCAATTACGACGCCGCCAAGGTCCTCCCCGCGTGGGCGCAGCCGCTCGACATCGTCAAACCCGGCATCGCGATCAAGCAATACCCCTGCTGCGGCAGCACGCACTCCGCGCTCGACGCGATTCTCAGGCTCGCGCGCGAGCACAAGCCCGCTGTCGACGACATCGAGCGCGTGGATGTGTGGACGCACGCGCGGCGGCTCGAGCACACCAACCGCCCCGAGTCGAAGAGCGACCTCGACGCCAAGTTCAGCGTGCAGTACTGCATGGCGCGCGCGCTCCTCGACCGCCGCATCTCGATCGAGCACTTCGAGGGCAGAGCGTACGAAGAGCCGGCGGTGCGCAAGCTCCTGCCCCGGGTGCATGCCGCGCCCTACACCACGGCGCAGTTCCCGGCGGAAAACCACTTCGGCGCCGAAGTGAGGGTTCAGCTTCGCGGCGGAAGAGCGCTGTCGGCCAAGGTGGACCAGCCGTTCGGCCGCACCTCGGACAACCCGCTGCCGGCCGGGCTGCTGAAGGAGAAATTCGAGAACTGCGCGGCGCGCGTGCTGCCGCGCGAGCGCGTCGCGGCGCTCTACGCGGCGATCCAGGGTTTCGAGAACCTCAAGGACGTGCGCGAGGTGACGGCGATCATCGCCGGCGAGACGCGCAAGCAAGCTGCGGCATAAGGGATCACTTCACGGCGGTCCTTCGTGACGCCGCGTTTCCCTTCGAGCAGGCACGCCGCCCTCGCCGCTCTCGTGTCGGCCTTGTCTGCCTGCGCGCCCCAGCATGCGGACGACGGCACGATCCCGCGTGCGGCCGCGGAGTACCGGGCGTTCGGCGCAGCCCAGCGCGTGACGATACGCGGCTACGACGGCGACGCGATGGAGCCGTTCATCACGAACGACGGCCGCTACCTACTGTTCAACAACCGGAACGATCCGCGCACCAACACCAACCTGCATTTCGCGGAGCGGGTGGACGACCTGACGTTCCAGTACCGGGGCGAAATCGGAGGCGTCAACACGCCCGTGCTCGAAGGCGTACCGAGCGTCGACCGCGAAGGCTACCTGTACTTCATTTCCGTGCGCAGCTACCAGGAGACATTCTCGACGCTCTACCGCGGTCGATTCGATAACGGCACGGTTTCGGGAGTTGAGCTCGTCGGCGGCGTCTCGCAGCGCAAGCCCGGCATCGTGATGTTCGACGCCGAGATCGCCGTTGACGGCCGCACGCTTTTCGTCGTTGACGGCCACTTTACCGGCGGCCCGGTCCCGAAGAGCGCCGACATCGCGATGGCGGTGCGGGATGGATCCGGATTCCGGCGTCTGCACGCGAGCGCGGAGCTGCTGAAGAGCGTCAATACGGGGGCGCTCGAATACGCCCCCGCCGTCTCCGGCGACCTTCTGGAACTGTTCTTCACGCGCATGGCCGGCCCGCTCGGCTCGCCCCCCGTGATTCTCCGGTCTGCGCGCCGCCGCGTGGACGAACCGTTCGGCATTCCGGAGCGCGTGAGTGCGATCACCGGACACGTCGAGGCGCCTGCCCTGTCTGGCGAGGGCCGGGCGCTCTATTATCATAAGCTCGAAGGCAACCGCTTCGAGATCTACCGGACGGCGAGGTGAGCGGTCCTTACGGGGCGCAAGCGTGGTCCGCAGGTCGAGTCAGCTGACTTGGCGGTAGCGCCGGCTGCCTGCGCCGCGCAACCTCAAAACAAGCTTTCTTTCAATAGGATAAACTTGATTTCGCGCCCCGCCCGACGGTTCCCGGGTTAGCCCGGTTGCCGCGACCATTCGGCGCGGGAGCGGCCGCGATGCACGCAAGCGGCCGAAAATTTACACTGCTTATTTTCGAACGGTTTATCCCATGCGGATTTTCGTACTCGGGACTGGCGCGACCGGCTCTCTGATCGCGCGGCTCCTCGTGCGCCAGGGGCACCAGGTGACATGCGGCGACCGGGACCCGGATCGCGCACACCGCTTCCTGGGCCGGAAATCCGCCGTACCGGTCCGGCAGGTGAATGCGCGCAACCTATGGAGCATCGTCAAAGCTGCGCGGGGCAGCCATCTTCTCGTCAACGCCAGCCCCGCTGTCTTCAACAGGATCGCCCTGCGCGCCGCGCTGCGGCTGCGCGTCCATTATCTCGATACCGCCTCGCATCAGACCCGCAATCCATTCAAGGCGGAGCAGCTCAGCTTCGACAGGCAGTTCCAGGCGAAGAACCGCGCTGCCGTCATCAATGCCGGCGTGGCCCCTGGGCTTACCAACCTGCTGGTCGCGCGCGGCGCCGAGCTGCTCAACGGGCTCGAGAGCGTCCACATCCGGCTCTACGAAAGCACCGGAAGCGATGAGCCCGTGTCGCAGTGGTCTTCCGACGCCGCGTTCGACGAGGCCGTGTCGCGCCCCCCGGTGTACCGCCACGGGCGCTTTCGCTTCGGCCAGAGGTTCGGCGAGCGAGAGGTGTTCCGATTTCCCCGCCCCATCGGACCGTCGGGCGTGGTGCTGGCCGCGCAGGACGAGGTCGTCACGCTGCCGCGCTTTCTCAAGCTGCGCGAGCTCGACGTCAAGATCGGGGGGAACGATTTCGAGCGCCTGCGCCGCCTGTACCGGCAGGGCAGGCTCAGGCGGTCCCGCGGTCCTGCGGCGAGCGATTTTCCGCAGACGCCGACCCCGCGGCAGGTGGCGAAGCTCGTCGCCCGCGGCACGCTGTACCACGCTCGCTTTGCCGCCGCCGTGGTCGCGCGCGGCCGGAAGAACGACCGGCACGCGCTGGTCCGCCAGGATGCAGCTTTCCCGAGCCTCCACCAGATTCACCGCCGCGAGGTATACACCTCGCCCATCGCCTGGGCAACGGCACACATGGCCGCGCTGTTCGTGAAGCATTTTCCGCGCGAGTTCCCGGGCGTCCACCCGCCCGAAGCGCTGCCGGCCGCAACCCGCCAGGCGATCCTCGCCGGCGCGCGTGCCTATGGCATCCGCATCGGCATGAAGGTCACCCTCGGCGAGCCGGTAGACGACGAGGATTAGGAGTGCCGCCGGCAGCCATTCGCATCTGCGCATGAAGCTCTACGTCACCCCGGGCTCTCCCTACGCGCGCATGGCCGACCTTTGGGAAACGGAGATCGACCATCCCCTGATGCACGGCGCGCTCAACAGGGTGCAGATCACGCTCGCCTGTGCCCTCGGGCTCGAAGCCCGGATTCCCGAATTTCGTTGGCGGCCGGGACACCCGAAGCTGCGCGCATGGTTCGAACCGATCGCCGCGCGCCCATCGTTCGCGGCGACCGCGCCGCCCGGTGCATGATCGTGGTGGAACCTCAGGGAAATACGCCGAACGCTTCGGGGTCGCGACCGCGAGCGCCCGTGCCCGGCCGGCCTTGATTTGTCTCCCGATGATCGAAACGCAACGCGTCAGATCAGGAGCGCGGCGCGTCCGGTGACCTGTCCCCGCTCGACGCGCTCGTGCAGTACTTCCGCTTCTTCCAGCGGGCGGATCTCGGTGACGATCGGCCAGACCTCTCCGCGCGCCACGAGGTCGAGCGTTTCCAGGATCTCGCTGCGGGTAACGTAGCGGCTGCCCAGCAGGTCCTGCTCCTTCATCAGCATGTCGAGCGCGGAAGCGCGGAACGCCTGTCCCGCGCCCCCGAGCGTCACCAGACGTCCGCGGCGCCCGAGCGCCTTGGCCCCCGCTTCGAGCGTCGACGTGCTGGAGACGTAGTCGATTGCGACATCGACGCCTTCCCCCTTGGTGAGATCGAGCAGAGCCTGCGCCACGCCACCGGCAGAGGCATCCACCACCTCGTCCGCGCCGGCTTTGCGGCAGGCTTCAAACTTGCTTCTGGCGACGTCGACGGCGATCACCCGGGCCCGCGCCCACTTCGCCATCATGACCTGGTGGATGCCGACCCCGCCGCCCGCGCCGAACACAACGACGGTCTCCCCCGCCCGAATCCGCGCGCGCTTCAGCACCTTGTACGGGGTGGCGAGCGCGTCCGTGATGACGCCGATCTCGGCCGGGTGCGCCTTGTAATCGAGGCCTTCCGGCAGCTTGATGAAAATGTGCGCGGGAAGCTTGATGTACTCCGCATATCCCCCGTCGCAGTTGCGCCCGACATTGCCGCCCGAGTTCGCGCACAACGGCTCGAGGCTCGCAAGGCACCAGCGGCAATGGCCGCAATTGAGGTAGTAGTAGGCAGTGACGGCGTCGCCAACAACGAGCCCTTTCACGCCGGCGCCGGTCGCCACGATCTCGCCGGTAATCTCGTGGCCGATGATGCGGGGAAACTCGGCGGCGATGCGCCCGGCCTTGATGTGCTGGATCGTGAGCCCGGATCCGCAGGCGAGCACGCGCGCAACCGCCTCCCCCGGCCCGGCGACGGGATCGGGAACCTGGGTCAGCACGAAGGGCGTGTTCGGCCCCTTGAGCACCATCGCTTTCATTGTTGATCCGCCCGTCGTGCGACGAATTCACCCCCATCCCAACCTTCCCCCGTCAAGGGGGAAGGAGAGTTTCAGTCGCGGAACATGAAGTTGGCGGCCTTGAGAAAGAGCGTGCGGTTGACGCCGTCCGAGTGCAGAAAGGCGGCGGCATCGCGCACCAGCTTCTCGACGCCGATCTCCTTCATATAGCCGTGTCCGCCGTGGATCTCCATGGTCCAGGTCGCGATCTTCCACGCCGCCTGCGCCGCCATCGCCTTGGGCAGCGCGCCGAGCGTGCGGTCCCAGCCGTGCTCCTGGTGGTCGGCGAGCCAGCAGGCGCGGTGAATGTAGGAGCGCGAGGCGTCGATCAGCATGCGCATCTCCGCGAGCTGGGCGCGGATGCCATCGTGCTCGATAAGGGGCTTCCCGCCCTGGACACGCACCTTCGCCCAGTCGATCGCTTTCTGGTGCAGCGCGCCGGCCACGCCGAGGACGGAAGCGCCGGCATACGCGTTCGACTGCGGGAAGAATTCCGCAAGCACGCTGAAGCCGTTGCCGACCTTGCCGACCACGTTCTCATCCGGGATGAAGCAATCCTGGAAGATGAGCTCGGCGTTATTGGCCAGCCGCTCGCCCATCTTGTCGTGCACGCGCCCGATGGTGAAGCCCGGCCGGCCCCGCTCCACCAGGAAGCAGGTGGACGCCTCGGCCATCGGCCTGCCCGGCTCGGTCTGCGCGAATAGCAGGTAGTGGCTCGCGCGGTTTCCGTTCGAGATGAAGTGTTTCATGCCGTTCACGACCCAGCCGCCCGTCGCCCTGCGCGCGCCCGTGCGGAACGGCGTCGGGTGCGGCAGAAAATAATTGGAGGCATTGTCGGGCTCGGTGATGCCGATCGCCAGCACCCCGCGCGGGTCCTGCGCGAACCCGGGCAGCACGCGCGCTTGCTGCTCTTCGTTCAGCGCCTTCTGCAAGATCTGGGCGATCTTCAACGTCTGCGCCATGACGACCGACACGCCGAGGTCGCCCTTGGCCAATTCCTCGATCACCATGGCGGTGGTGAGCGAGTCGGCGCCGAGCCCGCCCCACTTCTCGGAAACCGTCATGGTGCGGATGCCGACCGCGTCCGCTTTTTCCACGATCTCCCAGGAAAAGCTTCTCTCGGGATCCGGGTCCGCGTCGAGGAGCGGCGCCCGCGGCGCCACAACTTCCTCGACGAAACGCGCAACGGTCGCCAGTATGGCGCGCTGCTCGTCGTTGGCGATGAAGATCTCTTCCACTGCGACCCGCTCCCCCTGGAACCAGCGGGTTTTAGGTTAACATGCCCGTCTCGCGTTTATGCAGACCTACGACGTAATAGTAGTCGGAAAAGGTAACGCGGCACTGTGTGCAGCGTTATCTGCGCGGGAGCAGGGTGCGAACGTAGCGATGCTGGAGGCTGCGGCGGAAGACGAATCAGGCGGCAACAGCCGTTTCGCCGGCGGCGTGATGCGCTTCGCGTATCGCAATGTGGACGATCTCAAGCGCCTGACCGATATCACCGACGAAGAGATCGCGGGGAGCGACTTCGGCACCAACACGCGCGAGGAGTATCTCGAAGACCTCTACCGGCTGACCAGCTACCGCACCGATCCCGACCTGTCGGAGCTGCTCGTCAACCGCAGCCTCGACACGCTCGCGTGGCTGCGCACGAAGAGCGTGCGATTCAATCTCAACTTCGGCCGGCAGTCGGGGCTGGTCAGGGGGAAGCGTGTGTTTTTCGGGCGCATGCCGATCGAGGCCTCCGGCGGCGGCGCCGGCCTGGTGCAGAGCCTCGATGCCGCTGCGCGGAAAGCCGGGATCGAGGTCTTCTACGAGACGCGGGTTTCCTCGCTTCTCTATGACGGCGAGCGCGTCTCGGGCGTGCGCGCGCGGCACCAGGGCAAGCCCGCCGAGTTCCGCGCGAAATCCGTGGTGCTCGCGTGCGGCGGATTCGAGGCGAACCCCGAGTGGCGCACGCGCTACCTTGGCCCGGGCTGGGAGCTCGCCAAGGTGCGCGGCACCCGCTTCAACGTCGGCGACGGTCTGCGGATGGCGCTCGACATCGGCGCGGCGCCGTACGGCAACTGGTCGGGCTGCCACGCGACCGGCTGGGACCGCCATGCTCCGGAGTTCGGCGACGTAGCCGTCGGCGACCAGTTCCAGAAGCACAGCTATATCTTCGGTCTCTTGATCAATGCCGAGGGCCGGCGCTTCGTGGACGAGGGCGCGGACTTCCACTCCTTCACCTACGCCAAGTATGGGGGCGAAGTGCTGAAGCAGCCCGGCCAGTTCGCGTGGCAGGTGTTCGATTCCAAGGTTACGAAGCTGCTGCGCTCGGAATACCGCATCAAGTTCATAACCAAGGTGACCGCCAACACGCTGGAGGAGCTCGCACCCAAGCTGGAAGGCGTCAACTCGGATAGGTTCCTGAAGTCGGTGCGCGAGTACAACGCAGCGGTGCGCAAGGACATCACGTTCGATCACACCATCAAGGATGGCAAGTGCACGGTGGGAATCGAGCCGCCCAAGTCGAACTGGGCGCAGCCGCTCGATACACCTCCGTTCGACGCCTACGCCACGACCTGCGGCATCACCTTCACCTTCGGGGGGCTGCGCATCGACAAGGAAACGGGCCAGGTCCTCGACGTCCATTTCCACCCGATTCCCGGCCTCTACACGGCGGGCGAGATGGTGGGCGGGCTGTTCTATTTCAACTACCCGAGCGGCACCGGGCTCGTGTCCGGAGCGGTGTTCGGCCGCATGGCCGGCGCGAGCGCCGCCAAAGCCGCGAAACATTGAACCGCCGAGACGCCAGGAATCACAGGAATCCACTCGACCCACGATCCTCGACCCACGGTTCTCAATGAGCCACGAAGCCACCCAGGACAATCCCTACACCCGCGGCATTGCGGAGTTCGTGTCCGGCCTGAAGTACGACGCAATTCCGGCCGAAGTCCGGCATCGCATCAAGCTCCTGATGCTGGACGCGCTCGGCTGCGCGCTCTACGGGGCGGATCTCGAATGGTGCCGCATCCTGCAGGACTCGCTCGCGAAGGTGGACTCGACGCGCGAGTGTGGCGTCTGGGGAACGAAGAAGAAGCTGTCCGCCCCGCACGCGGCGCTCGCCAACGGCACCGCGGTACAGGGCTTCGAGCTCGACGACGTGCATCGCGCCGGCGTGCTTCACGTGGGGGCGGTCGTGCTCCCAGCCCTCATCCCCATCGCCGAGGTGAAGGGCGGCATGAGCGGCAGGGAATTCCTGACGGCGGCGGTCGCCGGTTACGAGATCGGGCCGCGGGTGGGCCTGTGCATGGGTCCCGAGCACATCGCCTCGGGCTGGCATTCGGGCGCGACGTTGGGCGTCTTCTCCGCCGCGGCGGGCGCGGCGCGCGGCCTGAAGCTTGACGCCAGAAAAACCGTGCACGCACTCGGCATCGCCGGCACCCAGGCCGCGGGGCTCATGGCGGCACAGGTCGGCGCGATGGTAAAGCGCATGCACGCCGGCCGGTCCTCCCAGAGCGGGTTCTACGGCGCGCTGCTTGCTGCGGCCGGCTTCACCGGCATCGTCAACGTGCTGGAGAGCGAGTATGGGGGATTCTGTACGACGTTCTCGCAATCCCAGGACCACTTCAACCTGACGGAACTCACGGCGGGACTCGGCAAGACCTGGCAGACGATGGAAATCGCGCTCAAGTTCTATTCGTGCGTCGGCAGCAACCACACCTCGCTCGATGCGATCCGCGACATGCAGAAGGAACGCTCATTCGGCCCGAAAGACGTGAAGAAGATCGTCGTGCGCGGCTCGCAGGTGACGGTCAGCCACGTCGGCTGGAAGTACGTCCCGCAAGGGCTCACTTCGGCACAGCTCAACCTCCCCTACTGCGTCGCGACCTGGCTCCTCGAGGGCGACTGCTTCGTGGACCAGTTCACCGAGGACAAGGTGGCCGACCGCGCGCGCATGGCGCTCGCGGAAAAGGTCGAGGTGGTGCATGATCCGGAGATCACGGCGCTCGGCGCGAAGTTCCGCCACAAGGTGCACGTCGAGGCGCATCTCAACGACGGCACGGTGCTGAAGCGCACCGTCGAAGCCGCGCGCGGCAGCGAGAAGAAGTTCGCGACCGACGCCGAGATCGTGGAAAAATACGAGAAGCTCGCGGCGAAGGCGCTGCCCGGGGCCCAAATCAGCAAGCTGCGCGAGGCGGTGCTGGGACTGGAGAAGCTCAAGGACGCGAGCGAACTCGCACGCCTTATGGCAAAGTAATAGTTGAGCGCCGATGAAAACCAACAAACCCCGATGGCACCCTCGTCGTCATTCCCGCGGAGGCGGGAATCTAGGGCCCCCCATCCTACCTTCCCCCCGAGGGGGGAAGGGGATACCCGCCTACGCGGGGATGACATTGCTGGTCGCGGCATCGCTCGTTGCGCTCGCCGGCATCGCGCAGGCGCAGCAGTATCCGAACAAGCCGATCCGGCTGATCATTCCGACCGCGGCCGGAGGCGGCCCCGACACGATCGGGCGCGCGGTCGGACAGGGTCTGTCCGACAACCTCGGACAACCGGTCGTGGTGGATAACCGCCCGGGAGCGAGCGGCGCGATCGCCCTCGAGGTCGGAAGGCTCGCCACGCCGGATGGCTACACTCTCAACATCATAAGCGCGACGCAGGTGATACGCCCGCTGGTCTACAAGGTGCCCTACGCCCTGGAGCGGGATTTCGTGCCGGTCAGCCAGTTGAGCGCCCAGTCCTACGTGCTGGTGGTGAACAATAACCTGCCCGTGCGCTCGGTATCGGAACTGGTGGCGCACGTAAAGGCAAACCCGGGCAAGCTCAATTTCGCCTCCGTCGGCCAGGGCAGCCAGATCCACCTCATGACCGAGCTGTTCCGGACGATGACCGGCATCGACGTCGTCCACGTTCCGTACAAGGGCATCGCGATCGCCTACCCCGATCTCATGTCCGGCCGCATTCATTTTTCGTTCGCCGGGATCATCAGCGCCCAGCCGCACGTCAAGGCCGGCCGGCTGCGGGCGCTCGCGGTCTCCGGCCAGACGCGCATGAAGGCGCTGCCCGATCTGCCTACGGTGGCGGAAGCCGGGGTGCCCGGCTTTGCCGTGTCGCAGTGGTACGGCCTGCTGGCGCCCGCCGGGACGCCGCGCCGGGTCGTCGAGTTCCTGAGCCGCGAGACCAACCGGACATTGCGGCAGCCGGACGTGGCCGGCCGGATTGCCGCGGATGGCTCCGAGGCCGTCGGCAGCACGCCTCAGCGGCTTGCCGCGACCATCAAGGCCGAGCGCGCGAAGTGGACGAAGGTGATCAAACAGGCGGGAATCAAGCGCGACGAGTGAAGCGTTCGTCATTCGCGCGCAACCGAGAATCGTCACGGCGACGCCAGCACAACTGCCCGCATCGCCAATGCTTGACCCTGCGCGGAACGCCGAACTAACATCGCCGGCAAGACTTCGATCGCGAAAGGAACGCAGTATGGCATCGCTCGGCCTGACCATGGTCTCGCCTCTGCCCGTATACCTCGATGAGAGCGGCCCCCGGAACCGGCTCGCGCCGCGGCCCGCGACGCTGGACGGCAGGATCGTCGGGTTGCTGCCGAACTGGCGGCCGTCCGCGGTGGAGATCCTGCGCGCGATCGGAACGCTGCTCGGGGAACGCTACCGGCTGAGAGACCTGGTCGTGGAGCAGCCCGTGCGCGAGCTTCCGATCCGCACCGGCAAGCTCCTCGACACGATGCGCGACCAGCTCGACGATCTCGCGAAGCGCGTCGACGTCGTCATCACCGCCACCGGCGACTGAGGGTCGTGCACGACGTGGTGTAGCCACGTCACGCCGGCCCTCGAGGAGCGGGGCATCCCCACGGTGATGGTGGTCACCGACACCTTCGCGAAATTCGCGCGCCGCATGTCGTCCACGCAGGGCTGGCCCTACGTGATCATCGCGGAAACCGAGAACCCGATTCGCCAGCTCGAGCCCCAGGCACTGCGGAAGCGGGCCGAGGCGATGATCGACACCATCATCGAGGGGCTCACGCTCCCGCCCGCTGAGATCGAGTCCCGCCTGATGAGCGTGGCGAGGGCCGAGATTCATCCCGAGGGCGTGGTGCGCTCTGCGGTGCCCATCTGATGATTCGGGAAATGTTTGACAGGACATTTCCCGCTGTCCATTTCCCCTCTCCCCTCGGGAGAGGGGGAAGGGGTGAGGGATCGAGCGTCGTCGGGCATCTTTCCGACGCTCGCTAGGGGACGCATGGTGGCCCAACCCCAGGTCGAGCTCCAGGGCGAGTCGGTCGAGCTGCTGCTCGCGCGCGCCTACGAGCACGCCTACGAGCAGGGCTGGACCGACGGACTGCCGGTCATTCCCGCGACGCCAGCGAGCGTGCAGCAGTTTGTCGCAGCCTCCGGACGCGCCGCGGACGAGGTGATCGGCTATCTTGCGCCGCGCAAGGGGCGCGCGACGGTAGAGACGATCGCGGTAAACGCCGTCATGGCCGGCTGCCGCCCGGATTACATGCCGGTCGTCATCGCCGCCGTCGAGGGCATGCTCGATCCGAGCTATCCCCTGGAGTTCATGCAGGTCACGACCAATCCGATGACGCCGTTCCTGCTGGTGAACGGCCCTGTGCGCAAGCGTCTCGACATCAACTGCGGCACGGGCTGCCTCGGGCCGGGATGGCGAGCCAACGCGACCATCGGCCGCGCGATCCGCCTGATCATGAACAACATCGGGGGCGCCCTGCCCGGCGTCTATTCCAAAGTGAGCTTCGGCTCGCCGCTGCGCTATTCCTACATCTGCGGCGAGAACGAGGAAGAGAACCCCTGGACGCCGTTCCACGTGGACCGCGGCTTCCCGCGCGGGGAAAGCACCGTCACCGTGTTCAAGGCTTCCAACTTCTGCAACATCTCGGGCGGCGAAGGCGTCGGCCCGGAGGAAATCCTGCGCCAGATCGCGACCAACATGCCGCCCATGTACGGCGGCGGGGACGGCGTCCTGCTGCTGCTTGGAGTAAACCACGCGCGCTCGCTCCACGAGGCGGGCCTCACCAAGCGCGGCATCCAGGAGCGCCTCTGGGAGCTGGCGCGGCTGCCCATCAGCTACTTTGCCGAGGGCTTTGCCGCGACGGAGCGCGCGGCGGGCCGGGGCGATGCCGAAACCGTGTGGCGCGCTCGCAGCCCCGAGGAGATCTACATCGCGGTCGCCGGCGGCCCCGGCCCCCAGGACGTCTACATCGGCGCGGGCATGCCGCAGACCCGCAGGATAAAATAGCCAGGCCGACCTTCGAGGAGGGAGGGCCGATGTACAAGCACATCCTGCTACCGACCGATGGCTCGGCGCTTTCGCAGGTCGCGGTGGACAGCGGGCTCAAGTTCGCGAAAGCCATCGGCGCGAAGACGACCGGCTTCTATGTGATCGTCGAGCGCCAGCCGGACTCATTCGAGGAATACGCGCCGGTCCAGGTGAAGGCCCCCGAGCTCGCCGACGTGGCGAAGCAGGACGCCGACAAGTACCTGAAGGCGATCACCGACCGGGCGCGCATGATCGGCGTGCCTTGCGAGACCTACTCGATGCGGCACGCCTCGCCCCACCAGGCGATCATCACTTTCGCCACGCAGACCGATTGCGACCTGATCGTCATGGCCTCGCACGGCATGAAGGGCGTCACCGGCGAGCTGGTCGGCTCCGTGACCGCGCGCGTCATCACCGGCTGCAAGATCCCGGTGCTGGTCTACCGGTAAGGGAAATCACCGAAAGCGGACCGATACCGCCGGATTGCCCGGCAGCCCTTCGTAGCGCACCGTGACCGCCAGCCCCGGCCGGGGCGGCATCGGCGGCGTAAACGAACCCAGGCTCAGCATGTCGCCCGGCTTGAGCTTGATGCGGGTTTTCTCCAGGTCCTGCACAAGCCACAGCACCGCGTTAAGCGGATGATCGAGTATCGCCGCGCCCTTGCCGCTCGCGAGCTCCTTGCCGCCGCGATCGGTCACGACGACGCGCATCGCGGCGAGCGCCGCGGCGAATTCGGGCGTCGCCTGCACCGGGATGCCCTTCCCCACCACCCCGAGCCGCGCGCCGACGTTGAGCGACACGATGAGCGGCGCGGAAAGCTTCTCGCCTTCCGCCACGACGAGATCGGGCAGCTCGATGAACGGGATCACCAGCGAAAGCGAGCGCAGAACGTCGAGATGAGTCTTCGCCCGGTGGATGCCCGCATCCTTCACGACCACCAGCAAGTCCGCCTCGACTATCGGGCGCGCGCCGAAATTCGCGGGCACTTCCGCCCCATCGGGAAGCAGCATCTTCTCGAGCAGCACGCCACGCACCGGGCTCGTGACTCCGAACTGCGCCTGGATCTTTGCGTTCGTGAGCCCGGCCTTGTAGCCGACGATGCGGTTATCGAGCGACTCCAGCTTTTCGACCAGCCGGCGGCGCCCGCATTCTGCGTCGCGCGTCGAGAGGTCCGTGCCCAGGCCGCGTACCGGCTCCTTCGCTTCCTGGAAGCGGAGGATGGTGTTGACCCTCTCGTGGCTCGGGCACGCGGCCCGGGCATCGCCATGCCACGAAAGCACCGCCGTCAACGCGAGCACGCCCGGTAACGTTGAAGAGATTATTGCCCCCATCCTACCTTCCCCCGCACGCGGGGGAAGGGGATACCCACCTCCGCGGGAAAGACGCTTTGCTGGCATCCCGGTCAATTCATTTCGCGCCGTATAATACGCGCTTTTTCGCAGCCCCCGCCGGATGACGCTCTACGCCCTCACGATCTTCACGAGCGCATTCCTGCTGTTCCTGGTCCAGCCGATCATCGCCAAGCAGATCCTGCCGTGGTTCGGCGGCTCGGCCGCGGTGTGGACCACCTGTCTCGTGTTCTTTCAGTTCCTGCTGCTCGCCGGCTACGCCTACTCGGACTGGACGACGCGCAAGCTACCCGCCCGCAGCCAGGTCGTGCTGCACGTGGTGCTCCTCGCTGCGAGCCTCGTGTCGCTCCCCATCATCGCGGACACCGGCTGGAAGCCCGCCGGAGACGAGGACCCGACGTGGCGCATCCTCGGACTGCTTACGGTCACCATCGGGCTCCCCTACTTCCTGCTTTCCACCACCGGTCCGCTGGTGCAGGCGTGGTTCGCGCGCACCTTTCCCGCGGGCACCGTCTACCGCCTCTTCGCGCTGTCCAACTTTGGCTCGCTGCTCGCTCTCGCCTCCTATCCCTTCGCCTTCGAGCCCTGGATCACGACGGCGGTCCAGTCCTGGGGCTGGAGCGCGGCCTACGTCGCATTCGTGGCGCTGTGCGCGGCCTCGGCCTGGTACAGCCTGCGCGGGGCGATGACCGCCGGCGCGCGGGAAGCGGTGTCCGCACCAGACGCAGACCCCCCGCCCAGGCCCGGCGACTACGCGGCGTGGCTGTTGCTCTCCGGCATGGGCGCGTTCATGCTGCTCGCCGTGACCAATCACATCACGCACGACATCGCGTCGGTGCCGTTCCTGTGGATTCTCCCGCTCACGCTCTATCTCCTCACCTTCATCCTGTGCTTCGAGGGGCGTGGATGGTATCAGCGGCGCATTTTCATCGTGCCGCTCGCGGCGGTCGTGTGCGCGATGGCATGGGCGCTGCACGAAGAGCGCGGCATCATGGAGATCAGGGAGGCGGTGCCGCTCAGCCTGGTCGGCCTGTTCGTGATGTGCATGTTCTTTCACGGCGAGCTCGCGGCACAGAAGCCCGCGCCCCGCTACCTCACCCGCTTCTATCTCATGGTTTCGCTGGGGGGCGCGCTCGGCGGCATCGCGGTGGGTCTCGTCGCCGTCAAGCTCTTCAACACCTATTACGAGTTCGGCGTCGGGCTGGTCGTGGCGCTGCTGATCGCCGCCTACGTCACGCGCCTCATGCACTCGGCGGTGCCGATGCTGGTGCTTGCCGCGGTCGGCTTCACCGGCTACCACGTCTACGCGTACATCGGGTATCTCGCCAAGGACACGCGCGTCATGACGCGCAATTTCTACGGCACCTTGCGCGTGAAGGACATCGGCGTCGACGGCGAGGAGGATGCGGTGCGGCGCCTCATGCACGGGGTGATCATGCACGGCGAGCAGTACCGCGCGCCGGCGCGGCGCCGCGAGCCGACCACCTATTACGGCGCGACCTCGGGCGTCGCGCGCACGATCAAGGTTCTCGACGGCTCCGCGCTGCGCGTCGGCGTGGTGGGCCTTGGCACCGGCACGCTCGCGCTGTTCGGGCGCCCGGGCGACGTTTACCGCTTCTACGAGATCAACCCGCAGGTGGTCGCGGTCGCGAACAGCGAGTTCACTTTTCTCGCGGACAGCGGCGCGAACATCGAGCACGTGCTGGGCGATGCGCGGCTTGCGATGGAGCGCGAGCCGCCCCAGAACTACGACGTGCTCGTGATCGACGCGTTTTCGAGCGACTCGATCCCGGTCCACCTCATCACCAGCGAGGCGCTGGCGGTTTACGCGCGGCACACGAAGCCCGGGGGCGTGATCGCGTTCCACGTGACGAACCGCTTCCTCGATCTCGCCCCGGTGGTCAGGCGCATCGCCGACGAGCATGGCCTGCACACCGCGCTGATTTCCGACGACGCGGAGGACAGCGATCTCTCCAGCACCGACTGGGTGCTCGTCACGCGCGACAAGGCCCTGCTCGAGCGCCCGGAGATCGCCAAGTTCGCGAGTGAAATCGAGACCATTCGGGGGCTGCGGGTGTGGACGGATGATTTCAATAATCTGTTCACGATTCTAAAATAGGGCATGGCTGGTGGATGGTGGATAGTGGATCGTAAGGCGGCTTCCATGTTTCGCTTCGCGTCATTTGCTGCGCTCTTGACGGCTCTCGCCGGGGGGCCCCTTGCAGCGCAGCCGCAGACCGACGCGCGTGGGCTGCCGACGCTCGCGCCGCTGGTCAACGAGGTGACGCCGGCGGTGGTGAACATCTCGGTCATCACGCGCTCCCCGCTCGAAACAAATCCCCTGTTCGCCGATCCGTTCTTCCGCCGCTTCTTCGAGCTGCCCGACAAGCCGCAGCGGCAGGAGCAGGCCGCCGGCTCGGGGGTCATCGTGGACGCGGCGCGCGGCTACGTCATCACCAACCATCACGTAATCCGCAACGCCGAGCAGGTGCTGGTCACGTTGAAGGATCGCCGCCAGCTTCCGGCGAAGCTCATCGGCACCGATCCCGGCACCGATATCGCCGTGCTCCAGATCGAGGCCGGGGGACTGTCGGCGATCCGCATCGGCGACTCGGACACGCTGCAGGTCGGCGATTACGTGATCGCGATCGGCAACCCGTTCGGCATCGGCCAGACGGTCACCTCGGGCATCGTGAGCGCACTCGGCAGGAGCGGCCTCTCGCCCGAAGGCTTCGAGGACTTCATCCAGACCGACGCCTCGATCAACCCCGGCAATTCGGGCGGCGCGTTGATCAACCTGCGCGGCGAGCTGGTCGGAATCAATTCCGCAATCATCGGCCCCACGGGCGGAAACGTCGGCATCGGCTTCGCCGTGCCCTCGAACATGGCGCGCGCGGTGCTCGCCCAGATCGCGCGCTTCGGCGAGGTGCGGCGCGGGCGCCTCGGAATCGACATGGTGGATCTCACGCCCGATATCGCGAAGCAGCTCGGAGTGACCGCCGCCGAAGGCGTGGTCATCACGGGCGTCCATGCCGGCTCGCCCGCGGAAAAGGCCGGGCTGCGCGAGCGCGACGTGGTCGTTGCCCTGGGCGCCCGCCCGGTGCGCGCGGCGGCCGAATTGCGCGCGCGGCTCGGTCTGACGCCAGTGGGCGAGGAGATCGAGCTGCGGGTGCTGCGCGGGAAGAAAACGCACAACATCCGCGCCACCATCGCGCCGCCGCAGGGCGAGGCCAGCATCGAGGGCAAAGCCGTGCCGCAGCTTCCGGGCATGAGCGTGGTGGCAATCGAGCGCGGGAGCCCCCTCCACCGGCGGCTGAAGGGCGGCGGCCTGGTGGTCGCCGACGTGGAGCAGGACAGCCGCGCGTGGAGCGCGGGGTTCCGGCCCGCGGACATCATCTACGCGGTGAACCGCCGCCGGGTGCAGACGCTCGCCGAATTCCAGAAGGCAGTGCGCGGCGCGAAGGGCGGGTATTCCGTGTCGCTCCTGCGCGGCGACTTCAACATCACCATCATCGTCCGATGATTCCGGAGACAAGCTCCGGATTCATCAATTGTGACACTGGCCCGGATTACAGCATTCAACTCCATGAAAGGTAACCCATGAAGGCAAAAGCCAACGGCATCGACATCAACTACGAAATCGAGGGCAACGGGCCGTGGCTCACCCTGAGCCACTCGCTCGCCTGCAACCTGCGCATGTGGGATCCGCAGATGCCGGTGCTCGCGAAGAAGTTCAAGGTACTGCGCTACGACACGCGCGGCCACGGCCAGTCGAGCGCCCCCGCCGGCGAGTACACGCTCGAGCAACTTGCCGACGACGTGAAGGGGCTGCTCGATGCTCTCAAGATCAAGCAGACGCACTGGGCGGGGCTGTCCATGGGCGGGATGATCGGCCAGGCCTTCGCGCTCAAGCACCCGGGCGTCTTCCAGAGCATGGTGCTCGCGGACACCACCAGCCGGCGTCCTCCCGACGCGGCGAAGATGTGGGGCGAACGCATCCAGAACGCCAGCAGAAGGGAATGGACGCGCTGGTCGAAGGGACGCTCGGCCGCTGGTTCACCGAGCCATACCGGAACAGCCACAAGGACGTGATGGCGCGCATCGGCAACGACATCCGCACGACCCCCGTCGCCGGCTTCGTCGGCTGCTGCCACGCGATCGCGAGAGTGGACTATCTGGACCGGCTGAAGGAAATCAAGTGTCCGGCGCTGGTCATGGTCGGCGAGCACGACCACGGCACGCCGCCGGAAGCGGCGCGGGCCATACACCAGAACCTGAAGGACTCGGAGCTGAAGATCATCCCCTCCGCCGCGCATCTCTCGAACATCGAGCAGGCGCAGGTGTTCAACGACGCGATGATGGGGTTCCTGAATCGCGTCGGACGTTGATCGCTCAAGGTCCCTTGTGCACTGAAGTGCCAGGGCGCACGGACCGGCGCTCGACCCAGAACCCGTAGCTGCTGCCGCCGAGCATGAGCGCGGAGCAGGAGACGAACACCGGCGCGAATCCGAACGCGGTGCCGACGGCGCCGAACGCAAGCGGCACGATCATGTGTGTGAAGTGGTTGAATGTCACGCGCAGCCCCGCCCCCTCGGAGGCGCGCCCGGCCGGCGACAGGCTGTAGATCAGCGACATCGACATCGGCTGGCCCACGCCGCATCCGAGCCCGAGCACGAACGACGCCGCCGCCAGCAGGTAGGGGTCCTGAAACAGGGGGAACAGCAGCAGCGCCGCACCGGAAAACCCGATTGCCCACAGCAAGATCTCGAACTCGCTCCACATCCGCGCGAGGCGCGGCAGCGCCACGCGGATCCCGAACACCGCAACGGCGAACATGCTGATGATGACCCCGATCGCCGATGCCGAGAGGCCGATCGAATGCCCGTAGATGGGGAAGAAGAACTGATAGAGGTCCCACGCGACGGAAATCAGGCCGCTGGCGACGATGGCATTGCGCAGATTCGCATTGCGCAGCAGATCGAACGAGCTGGATTTCTTCGGATTCCCGCCCGTTCCGATCGCGGCCGCGGGCAGCAGGTTGCCCTTGAACCATAGGACGATTACCGCAATGGCCGGGCACACCGCGAGCGCGAGGTAGGCGAGCTCGAAGCCGAGGTAATCGATCGAGAAGCCCGCGATCAGGGGGCCAAGGAACGAAGCGATGGAAAACCCGATCGCGAGCAGCGAATAATTGCGGGCGCGGTCCTCCGGTCTGCCCAGGGCGCCGGTGATCCCCTGCGTCGGGACGAAGAAGAACTGGAAGGCCGTGCCCACCACCAGCGACAGCACGTAGAGCGCCGCCATGCCGGGGAAGACATACGGCACCAGGAGTGCGACGACCACCCCGATCGCGCCGCCCAGCATCGGCACCCGCGGCCCGACGCGGTCGACGAGCCGGCCGACGTAGAGCGCGATCATCATCGGGCACAGCGCCCACAGCGCCATGATCACGCCGACCGAGAACGCGTCCACACCCAGGCTCAACGCGTGGAGCGGCAGCGCGACCTTGGCGCCGGCGAAACCGGCGTGGGTCAGCACGCAGGTCAGCACGATCAGGTAGATTGCCATCGGGGACGGCGCGGCCCACCGCGCTTGTGGACAAAATGACCGGGAGCCGGGATTTTATCCGGAACAAGCGGCTACCGGACCCAGAAGTCCATAATATGGCTCACTTTTGCTCCGGGTTGTGGCCTAATACCGCAGCAAACAGCCACGATGTGAACAGGGCGCGAGGACGCCACTTTCGCCGCTTGACCCGGCCCGGGAACTGCGTCGGCGAATCGTGCGCCACGCGGCTACGCCGGCACGACCAGGTAATGGACGCCGAACAGCCGGTCCGGGTCCGTCCAGTACTCGACCGGCGCAAGGCCCGCGGCCGCGGCGAGGTCCTGGAACTCGCGAACCGAGTATTTGTAGGAGTTCTCCGTGTGTATTGTCTCGCCCTTGAGGAAGCGGATGCTGTGCCCGCCAATCCTGACCTCCTGCGCTTTCACGCTCTCCAGGTGCATCTCGACGCGGCCGCTCGCCGCATCGTAGAAGGCGCGGTGGCGAAACGCCGACAGATCGAAGTCGGCGCCAAGCTCGCGATTGATGCGAGCGAGGAGGTTCAGGTTGAAGGCCGCGGTGACGCCGCGCGCGTCGTTGTAGGCGGCGTCGAGCCGCGCCGGGTCCTTCTTGAGATCGACCCCGATCAGGAGGCCCCCTCCCGCGCCCAGCTGCACCCGGGCGCCCGCCAGAAACCCGGTGGCTTCGGCCGTTGTCAGATTGCCGATGGTCGAACCCGGAAAATAGACGATGCGGCGGCGCGCGCCGAAACCGTCCAGCTCCGGCAAGGCAATGGGATGCGAGTAATCCGCGCAGATCGCGACGACCCGCAACTGCGGGAATTCGCGGGCAATCTCCGCGGCGGTGCCGTTCAACTCGGCGCGCGCAATGTCGATCGGAACGTACGCCGCCGGGCTGGTCGCGGCGATGAGGATGCGGGTCTTGCGGGCGCTGCCGCTGCCGTACTCGATCAGGACGCACCCCGGCCCGAGATGCCGGGCCATGTCGCCGACGTGAGCCTGCATCAGCGCGATTTCGGCGCGCGTCAGGTAGTACTCCGGCAGCCCGCAGATCGCCTCGAACAGCGCGCAGCCCTGCGCGTCGTAGAAATACTTGGGCAGCAAGGCTTTCTGCGGGCGCGACAGACCGCCGATCACTTCATCGAGAAAGCGACCCGATTGGGGATTGAGGTCGTAAAAGGAATAGCCGGCGTTCGCCCGCACCATTGGCTGAGTTTACCCGCTCGCCCGGGCGAATCGAATACCGATCGCGAACGCGCAGGTAGCCGGCGATCTTACCGGTCAGCCATCGCCCGCAACTGTATATCCCGCCGGCTGGCGCGACGGTTTGCTCTCCATCCACTTCTTGATGCGATTGGCGTCGCCGATGCGCGTGAGTTGACCCCATGAATCGAGCAGCACGATGATCACCGGCGTCGCGGCGATTTGAGCCTGCATCACCAGGCAGCGTCCGGCCTCGCTGATGTAGCCGGTCTTGGACAGGCCGATGTCCCAGCTGGAGTTGCGCACCAGCCGGTTCGAGTTGGTGAAACGCATCTTGCGGCCTTTGGCAAGCCGCACGGTGTACTGGCTGTCGGTGGTGTACTCGCGTATCAGCGGGTGGCGATAGGCGGCGCCCACCAACCGCGCGAGATCCTGCGCGTTCGAGACGTTCCCGCTCGAGAGTCCGGTTCCATCCACAAAGCGGCTGTGCCACATGCCGAGCTCGGCTGCCTTGCGGTTCATCGCCGTCACGAAGGCGCTGGTGCCGCCGGGGTACGCGCGTGTCAGCGCCGCCGCAGCGCGGTTTTCCGAAGCCATCAGCGCGATCCGCAGCAGGTCGTTCCGCGTGACAGACATGCCAATGGCGAGCCGCGAGCGTGTGCCCTTGAGCCCGTCGCGGTCCTCCTTGCTGATCTTGATGGGCTCGTCGAGCGGCAAGCCGGAATCCAGCACGACCAGCGCGGTCATCAGCTTGGTGATGGACGCGATCGGAACGACCCATTCGACGTTCTTGGCGTAGAGGACGCGCTGGCCGGACTGGTCGAGGACGAGGGCGCTCGCCGACTTGAGGTTGGGTCCGGCGCCGGCCCGGGCGGCCATTCCGCTACCCAGCCGCTGCTCGATAGCGGCTTGCTGTGCTGCCATCGCATTTACGGCAAGCACGCACCCCGCCACCCATGCCACCAGCTTCCCGCCCAAGGCGTCCTCCCAGGTGGCGAATAGCCACCGAATTAAGCAGCAAAAATACAGGGTTAGCGGGAAAATTTCAACTGCTACCTTAGAATGTGACCTAGTCCACGGCCCAGGCCCGCCGCTGGATATCAGTCCCGGCCCTGGGCAGGGACGCCTGCGCTTGCCGTTGCAGCAGGACCTCCTCCCCAAAAAAAACTCCGCGCGGGACAATTTGGGTTGTCCCGGCGGAGGCTAAAGAGGCCACGCAATCACCTGCTCAGCACAGGCAATTGCAACTACCAGGCCTCCGAGGAGGAAAGTTTGAGCAAACCTGCCCATTCGCGCGGGACTCCTGGCTGAGCATCCCGCAACTGGTGAGCGCAATCTATTCCCCCTCCCTTACGCCAAGCTTACAGAGTGGCGCGCTGAAAACCTTTCCGCATGGGCAAGCGGATTGCAGTGAGCGGCAAGCGGCAAATTTGATATCGTCTGCCTGTTCAATGCTTACGGATGACCGTTCCTGCAATGCGCCTCCTCATCGTTGAAGACGATCCGGTGCTGGCGGACGGGCTCGTCCGCTCGCTGCGAAACTCCGATTACGCGGTCGACTGCGCGACCGACGGCGCAGAGGCCGACCACATTCTTTCCGCGAACACCTACGACCTGGTGATCCTCGACCTCGGGCTGCCCCGGCTCGATGGCTACGAAGTCCTGCGGCGGCTGCGGCGCCGCGGCTCGAGGACACCGGTGCTGATACTCACTGCGCTCGACTCGCTCGATGACCGGGTCAAGGGACTCGACCTGGGCGCCGACGACTACCTCATCAAGCCGTTCGACCTGCCGGAGCTGGAGGCGCGCGTGCGCGCCCTCGTCCGGCGCGGTCAGTCGGGCGGGGGTTCGCTGCTCACTCACGGGGCGCTCACGCTCGATACCGCGGGCCGGCGTGCCCTGCTGGACGGCGAGCCGCTCGAGCTCTCCGCGCGCGAGATCGGGGTCCTCGAAGTGCTCATGTTGCGAAGCGGGCGCGTCGTCAACAAGGACCAGCTTGCCGAGGAACTCTACGGCTGGGACGAGGAAGTGAGCGCCAACGCCATCGAAGTCTACGTTCATCGCCTGCGGCGCAAGCTGGAGCCCGCGGGGGTCACAATACGCACCATCCGCGGACTGGGCTACCTGCTGGAGAAACCGGCACATGACGGGAACCTATCTTGACAGTGGGCGCGCGACGACCCTGCGGCGCCAGCTGATCACGTGGCTCGCCGGACCGCTTTTTGTCCTGTGGTCGGTCAGCACCGTCATCGGCTACGACATCGCCAAGCGCTTCGTCAACCTCGCCTTCGACCGCATCCTGCTGGAAGCGACCCTCGACATCAGCCGCCAGGTAAAGGTCATCAACGACCGGATCTACCTGGATCTGCCGGACGTTGCACTGCAGATCCTGCAAACGCGCGAATTGGGAAACCTCTATTACCTCGTGACGGGCCCCAAGGACGAATTCGTCAGCGGCGAGCCGGACCTGCCGCGGCCCTTCGCCGACACCCCCGAGACGGCCGACCGGGTGCGCTATTACGACGCGGATTTCCGCGGCCTCGAGGTGCGCGCCGTGGCCTTGCGCGCTCCCGTCGAGCCGGGAACGGGCAAGGGCGCCGTGCAGATCCACGTCGCGGAGCGCGTCACGGCGCGCGACGAGTTCGCGCGCCAGATCATCCTGCGGATGGCGTTACCGCAGGGAATCCTGATTCTCCTCGCGGGACTTGCGGTCTGGTACGGGGTGGGCCGCGGCCTGGCGCCGCTCTCGACGCTGCGCGGGGAGATCGAGAGCCGCTCGCACCGCGATCTCTCGGCGCTTTCCGAGGAGCAGGCGCCGCGGGAAGTGCGGCCGCTGATCCAAGCGATGAACGATCTCCTGGCGCGCCTCGGCACCGCGATTTCAGCACAGCAGCGGTTCATCGCAGATGCCGCGCACCAGCTGCGCACGCCGATCGCCGGGCTGAAGACCCAGACGGAGCTCGCGCTGCGCCAGGCGCAGCCGGGCAACGCCCAGGAGACGCTCCGGCAGCTCCAGACGGCAACCGAGCAAAGCGCGCGGCTCGTCAATCAGCTTCTGTCACTGGCGCGAGCCGAGCCCGGCGCCAAGCTCGGCCACGTGGTCGAGCGGGTCGATCTCGCCCGGCTCGCGCGGGACACCACGACGGAGTGGGTGCCGCGGGCGCTCGCCCGGAGCATCGACCTCGGATATGACGGCGAGACGGGCGCCGCCCGGATCGAAGGCGACCCGTTCCTGCTACGGGACATGCTCGGCAACCTGCTCGACAATGCGATCCGCTATACGCAGCGCGGCGGCCACGTGACGGTGCGGGTCACGGGCGACAGCGCTACGGTCGCGCTGAGCGTCGAGGACAACGGGCCCGGGATCCCCGGGCCAGAGCGGGAGCGCGTGTTCGAGCGCTTCTACCGCGTGCTCGGAACGGGGACAGAAGGCTGCGGGCTGGGGCTCGCGATCGTGCGCGAGATCGCCTTGAGCCATCGCGCCGGCGTCGAGCTTGCGGCCGGCGCCGGCGGCACGGGGACCGTGGTGCGCGTCGCCTTCCCGCGCGCGGGCTGAGAATCCCCCCACCCCCCCTTTGTCAAAGGGGGGTGCGCGAAGCGCGGGGGGATTTCCTCAGCCGTCAGCCGTCAGTCGTCACGGGTGAGGCAGCAGCAGCGGCCTTTTCGCGCTCCGCCTCCTCCTGCTGCTGCAGCAGCCACATCTGGGTGTAGAGTCCGCCGCGCTCGAGCAGCTCGCGGTGGGTGCCGTGCTCGACGATGTGGCCGTGCTCCATGACAAGGATCTGGTCCGCGTCCATGACCGTGGACAGCCGGTGGGCGATGACGAGGGTCGTGTGTCCGCGCGCGACGCGGTTGAGCTCCATCTGGATCGACTTTTCCGACTTGGAATCCAGCGCAGAGGTCGCCTCGTCGAAGATCAGGATGCGCGGGTTCTTGAGGATTGCGCGGGCGATGGCGACGCGCTGCTTCTCGCCCCCGGAGAGCTTCAAGCCGCGCTCGCCGACCTTGGCCTCGTAGCCCTCCGGCAGGCTCTGGATGAAGTCGTGGATGTGCGCGGCCTGCGCCGCGGCGATCACTTCCTCGCGCGAGGCGTCCGGCCGGCCGTAGCGGATGTTGTAGTAGATGGTGTCGTTGAAGAGCACGGTGTCCTGCGGCACGATGGCGATCGCCGCGCGCAGGCTAGCCTGCGTCACGTCGCGGATGTCCACGCCGTTCACCATCACTGCGCCCGCGTTCGCGTCGTAGAAGCGGTAGAGCAGCCGCGCCAGCGTGGACTTGCCCGCGCCGCTCGCCCCCACCACCGCCACCTTGCCTCCCGCCGGAACCTCGAACGAGAGGTCGCGCAGGATCTGCCGCTTGCCGTCGTAGCTGAAGTTCACGCGGTCGAAGCGGATCACGGCGCCCCCTCCCGGCAGCGGCCCCGCTCCCGGCCGATCCTCGATCTCGCGGTTCTCGTCGAGGAGCCGGAACATGCGGTCCATGTCGATCAGCGCCTGCTTGATTTCGCGATAGACCATTCCCAGGAAATTGAGCGGGATGTAGAGCTGGATAAGCAGCGCGTTGATCAGCACCAGGTCGCCGAGGGAGAGCGACCCGGCGGCGACACCCTCCCCCGCCAGAACCATCAGCACGGTCACGGCCGCCGCGATGATGAGGCTCTGGCCGACGTTGAGGAGCCCGAGCGAGGTCTCGCTCGTCACCGCCGCCTGCTCGTAGCTGCGCAGGTTCTCGTCGTAGCGCCGCGCCTCGTATTCCTCGTTATTGAAGTACTTGACGGTCTCGTAATTGAGCAGGCTGTCGATGGCGCGTGTATTGGCGCGCGAATCGAGCTCGTTGGCGCGCCGCCGGATGTCGATGCGCCACTCCGAAATGGCGAAAGTGTAGGAGAGGTAGAGCGCGACTGCGGCGAAGGTCACGGCGACGAAGCGCCAGTCGAACTTGGCGAACAGCACCGCTGCGACCAGACCGAATTCCAGGATCACCGGAACAATCGAGAACAGCAGGTAGGAGAGCAGCGTTGACACGCCGTTGGTGCCGCGCTCGACGTCGCGCGCGACGCCACCGGTCTGGCGCTCGAGATGAAAGCGCAAGGACAGCGAGTGCAGGTGGCGGAATACCGTGAGGGCGAGGCGCCGGATCGCGTGCTGGGTGACGCGCACAAACACGGCGTCGCGCAGCTCCGCAAAGAGCGTGGTGGAAAGCCGCAGCAAGCCATAGGCGATGAGGAGCGCAAACGGCACCGCCACGACGGCACGGTCGGGTCCGAGCGCGTTCACCACTTCCTTCAGCACCAGCGGCACGCCGACGTTCGCGAGCTTCGCGGCGATGAGGCAGGCGAGCGCAATCAGCACGCGCCAGCGATAGTCCCACAGGTAGGGCAGCAGCATCGGCACCAGTCGCCACTCGCGCCGGCGCGGTGCGGACGCGGATTGCTGCAGTGCCGCGGACGGAGTGTGCAGGGTCATGTGAATTCCCGCGGCCTGCCGTAGGCGAAGAGACCGGTCAGCAGGCGTGCCAGGCCGTAGCAGAGCCAGGTGACGACGCGTACCGGCCATGGCTGGTTCCTCCAGCGCTCGCGCTTCACCTGGGCCGCGCCCTCACGCATGGCGGCGAGCAGGCTCTCCCGCAGCTCTGCGGCAAAGCCTTCGTCCTCGATCACCACGTTGGCCTCGCGCGCGAGCAGCAGGCTGTAGGGATCGATGTTGGACGAGCCTACCGTCGCCCAGTGACGGTCGATCACGGCGACCTTGGCATGCAGAAAGCTCCTGTGGTACTCGTGAATTTCGATTCCGGCGTCGAGAAACGCGCCGTAGAGCGCGCGCGAGGCATAGTGCTGCAATACATACTCGACCCTGCCCTGCAGCAGAAGGATAACGCGCACCCCGCGAGCCGCCGCGTCCATCAACGCCCAGCGAAAGGACTGGCCCGGGAAGAAGTAGGCGTTGGCGATCAGAATCTCGCTGCGCGCCTCGCCGATCGCCCCAAGATACGCCCGTTCGATCTCGCGGCGGTGCCCCAGATTGTCGCGCGTCACGAACGCCGCGCGCTGCCTGCCGCGATGCTCCAGCGAAGGCTCGAGCCGGACGGGATCCGGCTTGCGCGCGCGCATCTGCGTCGTGCTCACCAGTCGCCACAGCCATTTCACGACCGGGTGGATCTTCGACAGCATCGGTCCCTCGACCCGCACCGCATAATCGAAGCGGGGGTGCGCGGCGCCCGACTCGTCCACGTCGTCGAGCACGTTGATGCCGCCCACGAATGCGACCCGCGCGTCGATCACCGCGATCTTGCGGTGCAAGCGCCGCAGCCGCGCGTGCCGCAAGCTCCACGGCGAGATGTTCGGGCGATACACCAGGAAATGAACGCCGGCTGCCTCCATTCGCCTGATCAGCGCCGGATCGAGATCCTGCGATCCGAAACCGTCGACGAGGACGTACACCGCCACTTCGCGCCGCGCCGCGCGTGCCAGCGCGTCCGCGATGGCGCGTCCCGTCGCATCGGCCCTGAAGATATAGGTTTCGAGATGGATCTCGTGCCGCGCGGCGTCGATTTCCGCTGCGAGCTGCGGGAAGTACTCCGCGCCGGACTTCAGCAGCGTGATGCGATTACCGTTGAAGAATTCCACCATGCCGGCGGCCTCATACCGGTACCAGCGTCGCGGTCAGCGCCGCATGGTCGGATATGCGCGCCCACGCGCGCCCATGGTGCACGTGGGCGTTGCGCACCTGGAAGCCGCGCACGTAGATGCGGTCGAGCGTCATCAGCGGAAGAACTGCGGGGAAGGTGCGCGCGGGACGGAAGTCGACGAGCTCGAATACCTCATGCAGGTTGAGGGGATGCGCCAGCTCCTGCGTCGCGCGCTGGCGCCAGTCGTTGAAGTCGCCGGCGACGATGAGCGGCGCGTCGCGCGGCACCAGCCGCTCGACGCGCTGCCGCAGTTTCTCCATCTGGCGGCTGCGCTCGCGCCCCCTCAAGCCGAGATGCACGCACACGCAATGGAGCAGCTCCTTCCATCCGGAAACCCGGATCTCGCAATGCAGCAGCCCGCGCCGCTCGAAGCGCCGCATGGAGACATCCTGGTTGTCCCAGGCGAGTATCGGGAAGCGCGACAGGATCGCGTTGCCGTGGTGGCCGGCGTCGTAGACCGAATTCCTGCCGTAGGCGAAGTCGCTCCACACCGAGTCCGCGAGAAACTCGTACTGCGGCGCGGCCGGCCAGTTCTCGAAGCGCCGGGCGTGGCGGTCGTGCCTGCCGCGCACTTCCTGCAGGAACACGATGTCGGCGCCGAGCAGGCGCAGCCGCTCGCGCAGCTCGTGTATCGTCAGCCGCCGGTTCAGCAGCGGCGTGAACGAGAGGCCCTTGTGGATGTTGTAGCTCGCTACGCGTAGCGTGCGCATGGCCGTAACAGCATGATCAGTGGGCGGTGGGCGGTGAGCGGTGAGCGGACTACGACCTTCGTTCAGTGTATCAGGCTGCGGTTTCAGCGCGGCCGGGGCGGGTCAGTGGTCGCCGGCTCTGGCAGGTGCTCCATTTCATTCACGAGAGCGCGAAACATCGACTCGACGCTGTTATGTAGCGCAAGAGTCCCGATCAGCGGCGGCACGTAGAAATCGGGAACCATGCGCCCCGAGTAGCGCAGGTGGACCTGCCCGCTGCGCATCCCCAGCGTGTAGGCATTCTGCATTTCCCGGAAGTTGCCGGAGACCGACCGCGATTCGACCCGCTCGTAGGGGTACTCGGTGACGGCGAGCCGCACGTCCATGGGGTAGCTCCAGAAGAGCAGCCGCGCCGCGCCCTTCTGCTCCACCAGCACGCTGTTGCGCTCCCGGGAAAGGACGCGGCTCACCTGGAGGTCGGGGACGAACTCGGCAAACCGGCCGTAATCGGTCAGGACCTGCCAGGCGCGGGCGAGGCTGCCCTCGAATTCAGCGCTGGCTTCCACCCGAAATATTTCGCCGCTGCGCGTCGCGTCGACCGTGATCTCCGCCGCATGGGCGGGCACGAGCAGCGCGAGCAGCAGGAATGGGCGCGCATCGGGCATCGAAGCCCGTAGCGTAGCACCCGAATATGACCGATGGGAGGACTAGTGCCGTTCCAACTATTATCGGCTGTTCGGATTGCCTCGACTCAACGAGCATTCGCCGCGCCCAAAACTCACGGCGCTTGGCGACACAAGTTGGAACGGCACTAGGAAACCGCGAGCATGCGATCGAGTGCGATGCGTGCAAGCGCCGCCTCGTGCCGCGGAACCTTGATCTGGTTGACGACCTTGCCCGCAACCAGGTTCTCCAAGGCCCACGCGAAGTGCTGCGGATCGATGCGCGCCATGGTGGAGCACATGCACACGGTCGTCGCCATGAACTGCACCAGCTTGCCCTGGGACTTGAACTGTTCAGCGATGCGATTGACCAGGTTCAACTCGGTGCCGACCAGCCAGCGCGTGCCCGGAGGACTCGCGGCGATGGTCCGGATGATGAAATCGGTGGAGCCGACGTAGTCGGAGAGCTTGCACACGTCGAAGCGGCACTCGGGGTGCGAGATGACCATGCCGGAGGGATTTCGTTCGCGCCAGCGCAGGATGTGCTGCGGCTGGAACATCTGGTGCACCGAGCAATGCCCCTTCCACAGCAGGATTTTCGCCATTTTGATCTGCTGCGGCGTGAGCCCTCCCAGCTCCTCGTCCGGGTCCCACACCAGCATTTCGGCGAGCGGGATGTCCATCAGGTAGCCGGTCCAGCGGCCGAGGTGCTGGTCGGGGAAGAACAGCACCTTGTCGCGCTGCCTGAACGACCACGCCAGGATTTCGCGCGCGTTGGAGGACGTGCAGACGATGCCGCCGTGCTCGCCGCAGAACGCCTTGAGGTCTGCGGCGGAGTTGATATAGGTGACCGGCGTGACGTGCTGGTCAGGGTCGAGCACCGTGGAGAGCTCGCTCCACGCGCGCTCGACCTTGGCAAGATTGGCCATGTCCGCCATCGAGCAGCCGGCGCCGAGGTCGGGAAGAATGGTAACCTGCCCGGGCTTGGACAGGATGTCCGCCACTTCCGCCATGAAATGCACGCCGCAGAACACGATGTATTGCGATTCGGTCGCGGCCGCCAGCTTGGAGAGCTGGAGCGAGTCGCCGGTCAGGTCGGCATGCTTGTAGACCTCGGGGCGCTGGTAGTGGTGGCCAAGGATTACCGCTTGCTGGCCAAGCGCCGCGCGCGCGGCGCGAATGCGCGCGGCGCACGCCTCGTCGGCGAGCGGCTTGTAACGGTCAAATGCGATGGTCGCGGCTTCCATAGCCTTTGCGCCCCCCTCCCGGGAGGTCATTCAAGCGGTAATGATATGACAGAAAAACGCCCCTTTGGTGCGACGGACTTCCGCAGAGTCCGTATTCTGGTCAGGGTTTTCGACTGGCGTGCCGCGCGCGCTCAGGCAACCCGCGTATGGCCTCGGCATTGCTCCACGAAAAAACCTTCTCCGCGGCGGCCCGCCATGGCAGCCATTCGTGGCGCAAGTGCTCTTTCGGCTGCAACGCAATTTCCAGCGGCCGCGGCACGCACAGGCCGAATACATGCTCGACGTTATGGGTGACCCCGGGCGCATAGCGGCTGCGCCAGCGCCGGTAGATCTCGTAGCGATTCTGCCTGCGCCAGTCGGTCAGCTCGTAACGCGCCGCGTCGAGCCCGGTCTCCTCCCTCAGCTCGCGCACGGCGGTCTCGCGCAGCGTCTCGCCTTCGTCCTGGCTGCCGGTGACCGACTGCCAGAAGCCCGGCCGGTCGGCGCGCTCGAGCAGCAGCACGTCGAACTCCGGCGTGTACACCACGACCAGAACCGATACCGGGATCTTGTAGGCCACAAGAATCTAGCGCAAGGGCGGCAGGGCGTGGCCGCGCGCGCTGTCCCGGTCCACGACCACGACGAAGGTTCGCCCGCTCCCGCTCCAGTAAGCGGCCACATCCTGCAGGATCCTGAAAGCGGTCGTCACCGCGTCCGGCGCGTGGCGCGCCAGTTCCGTGCCGTGCCGCCAGTGCACGATGGCGCCCGGCATCCCGCGCCCGGCGATATCCAGCAGGCATTCGTGCAGCGCATCCCAGTTGTGCCCGAAATAGCCGGGCAGCGAGAACGCCTCGCCGCAGCGCCGCAGGAACGCTTCGCGATCCGCCACGCCGGCGAGGTCGAGATCGAGCCAGGCGATGCCCGCGCGCTTTGCCGCCGCCCGCAGCGGACCCGCCAATCGCGGGGCGGAGAACACGCCTGAACGGCCGCCGCGAATGATCCTCTCGTATTTGGCCACGTCACGGCTCCTTGATGCGCCGGAAACTGTTGTAGTGATCGTCCGTGTAGTAGAGCTCCCCCCCGCGGCCGGCGACGATGCGCCGCGCGCCGCGATCCTTCGTGCCAGGCGTGCGCACCGTGTACTCGCGATAATAGGCGCGGGGCATGACCGGCAACCGCTTCTCGAAATTTCGGAACTCGATGCCATCGCGCTGATAGAGAAACGGCCCGCCCTTGCGGATCAACGCGATCGCCTCGCGCGCCTCTGCCGGCAGCTCGCCGACCGCCACCACGGGTATCGGACCGGTCGCACGCTCGGCGGCTGCGCCACCGAGTGTCAACAGCGTGACCGGCAGGAGCGCCGCGGCCGCGCAGCGTAACGCTTTACTGCTCACCGGTTACGGTTTTTCCTGCCTGAGGCGGATATGCAGCTCGCGCAGCTGCCGCTCGTCCACCGGGCTCGGCGCATGCGTGAGCAGGCACTGCGCGCGCTGCGTCTTGGGGAATGCGATCACGTCGCGGATCGAGTCGGCGCCCGCCATCAGCGCGACGATGCGGTCGAGCCCGAACGCGATGCCGCCGTGCGGGGGTGCGCCGTACTGCAGCGCGTCGAGCAGGAACCCGAACTTGGCCTGCGCCTCGTCGGGGCCGATCGCGAGCGCCCGGAACACCTTCTGCTGGACATCGGAGCGGTGGATCCGCACCGAGCCGCCGCCGATCTCCCAGCCGTTCAGCACCACGTCGTGCGCCTTGGCGCGCGCCGAACCTGGATCGGACTCGAGACGGTCCTCGTGGCCGTCGGCGGGCGACGTGAAAGGATGGTGCATCGCGTTCCAGCGCTTCTCCGCTTCGTCCCACTCGAACATCGGGAAGTCGAGCACCCAGAGCGGACGCCAGCCGGGCTGCGCGTAGCCGCGCTCGTGGCCGATTTTCGCGCGCAACGCGCCTAATGCGTCGTTGACGACCTTCGCCCGGTCCGCGCCGAAGAACATGAGGTCGCCGTTCTTCGCACCGGAGCGTTCCAAGACCGCCTTCAGCGCCTCATCGGAAAGGTTCTTGACGATCGGCGACTGCAGTCCCTCGCGCCCCTTTGCGACATCGTTCACCTTGATCCAGGCGAGCCCCTTGGCGCCGTGGCCCGCGACGAACTCGGTGTAGGAATCGATCTCGCCGCGCGTGAGCTCCCCGCCGCGCGGGACGAGCAGCCCCGCCACGCGCCCGCCCGCCATGCCCGCGGGACCGGCAAACACCTTGAAGGCGACGCCCTTCATCACGTCCGTCAGCTCGGTCAGCTCCAGCGGCACGCGCAGGTCCGGTTTGTCGCTGCCGTAGCGGCGAATGGCCTCGTCGTAGGTCAGGCGCGGGAACGGGTCAGGCAGGTCGACACCGATCCCTTCCCTGAACAGGTGGCGGATCAACTGCTCCATCAGGATCGTGATCGCGTGCTGGTCGAGAAAGGAGGTCTCGATGTCGATCTGCGTGAACTCCGGCTGGCGGTCGGAGCGCAGGTCCTCGTCGCGGAAGCACTTCACGATCTGGTAGTAGCGGTCGTAGCCCGCGACCATCAGCAGCTGCTTGAAGAGCTGCGGCGACTGCGGCAGCGCATAGAACTCGCCCGCGTGCACGCGCGAGGGCACTAGGTAGTCGCGCGCGCCCTCCGGCGTGGAGCGCGTAAGCATGGGGGTCTCGATGTCGATGAAGCCGTGGCCGTCGAGGAAGCCGCGCACCGCCCTCGCCACCGCGTGGCGCAGCCGCAGGTTCTTCTGCATGGCGGGACGCCGCAGGTCGAGCACGCGGTTCTCGAGCCGCACCGTTTCCGACAGGTGCTCGTCGTCGATCTGGAAGGGCGGCGCCAGGGACGCGTTGAGAATAGTGATCGTCCGTGCCAGCACCTCCACCTCGCCGCTCGCAAGCTCGGGATTGACGGTGCCCGCGGGGCGCTCGCGGACCCTGCCTTCCACGCGGACCACGAATTCCGCTCGCAGACGGTCCGCGGTCCTGAAGGTTTCCGGGGAATCCGGGTCGCATACCACCTGCACCAGCCCCTCGCGGTCGCGCAGGTCGACGAAGATTACCCCGCCGTGGTCGCGGCGGCGGTTCACCCAGCCGAACAGCGTCACGGTCTGGCCCAGGTGATTGCGGTTGACGCGCCCGCAGTATTCGCTACGCATGCCGCATTCTTATTCGTTGATGGCCCTGGGCGGCTTCGCGGCAGGCGGGGCGACGGAGCCGCTCCTGCGGCCGCTGCCTTCGGGCAAGGCCACGCCCATCGAAATGATGTACTTGAGCGCCTCGTCCACCGTCATGTCGAGCTCGACCACGCTATCGCGCGGCACCATCACGAAGTACCCGCTGGTGGGATTGGGTGTCGTCGGAACATAGATGCTCAGGTAGTCGCCTTTCAGGTGCCGCGCGACCTCACCGCCGGGCGTGCCGGTGAGGAAGGCGATCGTCCAGGTGCCCGGGCCCGGCCACTGCACCAGCAGCGCCTTGCGGAACGCCTGGCCGCCCGGCGCAAACAGCGTGTCGCTCACCTGCTTCACGCCGGTGTAGATCGAGTTCACCACCGGTATGCGCGCGAGCACGCCTTCCCAGAACCTCACCAGCCGCTGGCCAATGATGTTGGCGGCGAGCACGCCCGTCGCAAAGACGATTAGCAGGGTCAGCACCACGCCGAGGCCCGGAACGTGCACACCGAGCCAGCTTTCGGTTTGCCACTGCTGCGGCAGCAGGTGCAGGGTCTGGTCCATCGTGCTCACCAGCAGGTCGAGCACCCAGAGCGTGATCCCCAGCGGCACCCAGATCAGGAGCCCGGTGATGAAATAGCGTCGGATGAGAAGCTTTCGGCTCATGAGGAGGGAATGGATTGCGGCGAGGCCCCCGCATCGAGGCGGATGAGCATATCAGGAAACGAAGAGAATCTGTGCGCGACGACCCGCCGCCCGCGAACGCGCGGCGAGCCGCGCGCCGGGACTAACTGCAGGCCGGGCAGGCGCCCGCGCCGCAGGCAGCAGCGGGCTTGGAGGGCTCCGTGCCGGAGCTGTCGGCGGACTTGTCCTGCTTTGATTCCGACTTGCCCTTCTTGGCCGCCGGCTTCGCGCCGCTGTTCTTGAAGTCGGTCGCGTACCACCCGGTGCCCTTCAACTGGAAGCCCGCCGCGCTCACCAACTTCTGAAAAGTGCGTTTGCCGCACTCCGGGCACTTGGTCAGCGGCTTGTCGCTCATGCGCTGCAGCACCTCCTTCTCGTGGCCGCACGCGCCGCAACGGTATTCGTAGATCGGCATGACTGCACCTCAAACGGAGAAAAGCATTATATCTGAATCGGTTACAGATCGTAAACGCTATAATGGGGATGCACACGCATGCTCTCAAGGGTGCGGTTGTGCGTCCCCATCGGGTGAGAGACCTGCCATGAGCGACACGGACGAAAAATTCGAGATTCATCGCGGGCTGAAGGGCGTGTACTTCGACCGCTCGCGCGTGTGCTACATCGACGGGCGCGCCGGCGAGCTGCGGTATCGCGGCTACTCGATTCACGACCTCGCCGAGCGCTCGACGTTCGAGGAAACGTGCTACCTGCTGCTGAAAGGCGAGCTACCTCGCCGCGGTCAGCTCGATGCGTTCACCGCAGAGCTCAAGGCGGCGCGGGTGCTGCCAGAGCCGGTTTACGGCCTGATCGAGACCGTCAAGACCGCGCACCCGATGGACGTGCTGCGCACCGTTGTGTCGGCGCTGTCCACGTTCGACCCCGAAACCGCCGACAAGTCGCCCGCGGCAACCTTACGCAAGGGTATCCGGCTCACTGCACAGGTCCCGATGATCGTCGCCGCGCACGAACACATTCGAAACGGCCGCGCGCCTGTGGCGCCCGATCCGAAGCTCGCCCATGCAGCGAACTTTCTCTACATGCTCAAGGGAAGAGCGCCCAGCGCCGACGCCGCGCGCCTGATGGACATCGACATGGTGCTGCATGCCGAGCACGGCTCGAATGCTTCCTCGTTCGCCGCGCGCGTGGTGGCCGGCACTGACGCCGATCTCCACGGCGCGATTACGGCGGCAGTGGCGGCGCTGGCTGGACCGGCGCATGGCGGCGCCGCAGAGAACGTGATGCGCATGGCGCAGGAAATCGGCGACGCCGGCAAGGCGGCTGAGTACGTGAGATCGAAGCGCGCAAACAAGGAACCCGTGATGGGCTTCGGCCACCGCGTCTACCGCGCCGAGGACCCGCGCGCGCGCCACATGCGCGCCGGCGTCGAAAAGCTCTCGCGCGAGATGGGCCAGCCGCACTGGTACAAGATCCTGGAGGCGGTGGTCGAAGCGATGAAGCCCTATGCCCGCCACGGCGTCAACGTGAACGTGGATTTCTATGCCGGTGTCGTCTATTTCCTCAACGGCATCGCCGAGGATCTGTTCGTGCCGATCTTCGCGGTGGGACGCGTGCCGGGCTGGACGGTGCAGGTGCTCGAACAGATCGAGAACAACATCCTCCTCCGCCCGCTCACCCTCTACAACGGCCCCGAGCCACGGCCGTACGTCCCCGTCGAGCAGCGTTAAGCGCGGGCAAGCACGATCGCGGTTGTGGCAACGATGTCCTCCACGCTCGCCCCGCGCGAGAGGTCGCTGATCGGGCGTGCGAATCCTTGCAGCACGGGGCCGATCGCGCGCGCGCCGGCCAGGCACTGCGTGAGCTTGTAGCCGATGTTTCCCGCGTCGAGGTCGGGGAAGACGAGCACGTTTGCCCGTCCCGCTACCGGGCTTTCGCCCTTCACCTTCTTTCCCGCCACCTCCGGCACGAGTGCCGCGTCCGCCTGCAGCTCGCCGTCGATCGCGAGGTCCGGGGCGCGCTCGCGGGCGAGCGCGAGGGCGCGCGTGACCTTCTCGACGCGTGCGTGCTGCGCGCTGCCCTTGGTGGAAAAGGAGAGGAGCGCGATGCGGGGCGCCTCCTTCAGGAGCGCGCGGCAGCTCTCCGCAGACGCGAGCGCGATATCGGCGAGCACCTCGGGATCCGGATCCACGTTGACGGCGCAGTCGGCGTAGATGAAGCTCTTCGGCGCCCCGCCATCCGCGTCCGGGACGATCATGAGGAAAAAGCTCGACGGGGTGCGGATTCCCGCGGCAAGTCCCACGGTCATCAGGCCCGCTTCGATCACGCGTCCGGTGGTGGTGGTGACGCCGGCGATCATCGCGTCCGCGTCCCCGGCCTTCACCATCATTCCGGCATGGAACAACGGCTTTCGCACCAGCCGCTCCGCGACGCTCCGGTTTGCGTTCGGCCGGCTGGCTGAATAGAGCGTCGCGTAGGCCGCGAGCCGGCCGCTCTCCGCCGGATCGAGCACGGCGATGCCGTCGAGCGGCACGCCCGCGCGCGCGGCAGCCGCGCCGACTTCCGCGCGCGTGCCGACCAGCGTCGGAGTCGCGATGCCGAGGTCCTTCAGCCTTCTTGCGGCGGCGACGATGCGCTCGTCATGGCCTTCCGGAAAGACCGGGCGCTTGCCGCCTGCACGCGCCTGCGCAATGCACGCGTCGATGACGTCATTCATACCCCGTTCCCTAGAACGGGATATCGTCATCCATGGTATCGAACGCGCCGCCCTTCTTCTGCTGCGGCTTGCTGTTGCCACCGGCAGCGGCTGCCGCGGGCTCCCGTGACATGGGCTCCGCCCCGCCACCGGCGCCGCGTGCGCCGAGGAGCTGCATGCGGTCGGCGACGATCTCGGTCGAATAGCGGTCCTGGCCGCTCTCCTTGTCCTGCCACTTGCGGGTGCGGATGCGGCCCTCAACGTAAACGGGCGACCCCTTCTTGAGGTACTCGCCGGCGATCTCCGCGAGCTTGCCGAAGAACGCAATGCGGTGCCATTCGGTGTGCTCCTGCTGGTCGCCGCTCTTGTCCTTCCACTTCTCGGAGGTCGCGATGCGGATGTTGGTCACCGCATCGCCGCTCGGCAGATAGCGGGTTTCGGGGTCGGCGCCGAGATTGCCGATGAGAATGACCTTATTGACCGATGCCATGGAGGGCTCCTGGAGAAAGCGAGTTGTAAGTATAATCGGGGCGCGGGGAGATGGCATTCCTCCCCGGAGTCGGAAGACTCCCAACCGCCGCAAGGCTGATGATGCCTACGGATCGCGCAGGATGACGGGCGCCGTGGGCATTCCCCCCCTCCTCCAACGCGTACCCCCGGTATCCGGCAATCGTTGGAGGCAGCTCGATGACTGAAATCTGGGCGCTCGCGGCCCTGTGGCTGGGCTTGGCCCTTCTCGCCGGCCTGGCGTCAATCTGGCTGCGCGTTGCGACGGCACTGTCGGAGATCGTGGTGGGCGTCGTCGCCGGCGCGGTAATCGGCACGGCGACGATGGGCGTCGACCAGGGCTGGGTGAAGTTTCTCGCGGGTGCCGGGGCGATCATCCTCACTTTTCTGGCGGGCGCCGAGCTGGATCCCGAGGTGTTCCGGCGCAAATGGAAGGAGGCGACCGCCGTGGGGCTGGTCAGCTTCTTCGCGCCTTTCCTGGGGTGCGCGGCCGCTGCGCGCTGGCTGCTGGGTTGGGATCCGGCGGCGAGCTGGCTCGCCGGCGTCGCCATGTCCACGACGTCGGTCGCCGTGGTGTACGCGGTGATGATCGAATTCGGCTTCAACACAACGGAATACGGGAAGACCGTTCTTGCGGCGTGCTTCATCACCGATCTCGGCACCGTGGTCGCGCTCGGGTTGCTGTTCGCCCCGTTTTCCCTGAAGACGCTCCTTTTCGTGGGAGCGCTCGTTGCAGTGGGCCTGGCCATCCCGTGGCTCACGCCGCGCTTTTTCAGACGCTACGGTGCGCGCGCGTCGGAGCTCGAGGCCAAGTACTTGCTGGTCTTCCTGTTCGGTCTGGGCGCGCTCGCAAGCTGGGCTGACAGCGAGGCGGTGCTGCCTGCTTACGTGCTCGGGATGATGCTCGCGGGTACCGTCGGGCGGGACCATGCGCTCGTCCGTCGGATTCGCACGCTGTGCTTCGGCCTGCTCACGCCGTTCTACTTCATCCGCGCGGGCTCATTCGTCTCGATGCCGGCGCTCGTCGCGGCTCCGGCCGCGTTCGTTCTCATGCTCGTGGTGAAAGTATTGACGAAGATCGCCGGCGTCTATCCGGTCACCCGGGCATTCCAGTCGCCGCGCAAGGAGGGGATGTACACGACGCTGCTGATGTCCACGGGCCTGACGTTTGGAACGATCTCATCCTTGTTCGGGCTTTCGCACAATATCGTGGATCAGGCGCAGTATTCCACGCTGGTGGCCGCCGTCATCGCCAGCGCCGTTATCCCGACGCTGATCGCCAACGCCTGGTTCCTGCCGCGCCACCACTTGCCCGCGCCAGCAAGGGCGGCGGGCGCCGAAACGAGTGTCGCCGTCCCGCCGGCTCGGGGCAGGGGGAGTTGACCATGTACCGCAGAATCCTGGTGGGCTACGACGGCTCGGAGGCAAGCGACAAAGCGTTTGACAGCGCGCTCAGCCTGGCGAAAAACCACGGCGCGGAGCTCTATGTGCTGACGGTCTCGCGCCCCCCCGAGATCGGGGACGACGTGGAAACCGAGGCGGTGATCCAGAACTCGCGCGAACACCACCGCAAGCTCCTCGTGCCCCTGAGAAAGAAAGCCGCGCAGGGGGGCGTCAAGGCGCATTTCGAGGTTGCGGTGGGCCATCCGGCGGAGCAGATCATCTATCACGCCGATCAACATGGTGTGGACCTGATTATCGTCGGCGACCGCGGCCGCTCGAAATTCGCGCGACTGCTGCTCGGCTCGGTCTCGAAGACGGTCGTGCAGTACGCGGGCCGGCCCGTGCTGGTCGTGCGCTGATCAGGGCTGCACGCCCGCGCGGGTCGGCGAAGGCACCCCGGTCTTGAAGGCGGCCGCGACCCAGACCGCGAGCAGCACGGCGTCAAAGACGGCTATGCCGTTGGTTCCAAACCGTCCATACAGGTAGCCGCCCGCCGCGGCGCCGACAAACGTCCCGAAAAACTGGAGGCTGGTGAACACGCCTAGCGCAATACCGCGGGTGCCGGGCGCGGTAACCCTCGACACGACGGCCGGCAGGAGCGCTTCCAGCACGTTGAAAGCCGTGAAAAACGCCAGCAGGAAAAACACGGTCCGTCCCACGCCGCTCACCGCCCAAGGCATCAGTACCTGCACGACCAGCAGCACGGCGATCGATCCCACGAACACGGGCTTCGATCGGCCGGATCTGCCGGAGCTCATTATCGCTGGCAGCATCAGGACGAACGACCCCAGCATCACCGGAAGATAGACCTGCCAGTGGTGGTCAGCGGCCAAACCCGCCCGGCGCAGCTCGAGCGGCACGGCGATGAACAGCGCCATCAGCACGGCGTGCAACGCGAACGCGCCATAGTTGAGCCGCGCAAGCTGCGGGTCGCACAGCGCCGTGATGAACTGCTGCAGCGCGGGCGTTTGGCTGGCTTGCGGGCCTTCCGGGCCGTCGGGAACCACGCGATAGACCACCGCCATCGCGGCGAGCACCAGCACCCCCGTCATGACGAAGATGCCCGGCACGCCGATCACGCGGTTCAGCCACGGCGAGAGCACCAGCGAGAGCGCGAAAGTGGCGCCGATGGTGGAGCCGATCATCGCCATGGCCTTGCCGCGGTGCTCTTCACGCGTGAGATCGGCGGTCATGGCCATGACCGGCGCCGCGATCGCGCCCGCCCCCTGCAGCAGGCGCCCGAGAATGATCACGTAGATATGGGAGCCGAGTGCCGCGATGAAGCTGCCGGCGGCGAAGATCGCAAGCCCGATATAGATCACCGGTTTCCTGCCGTAGTGGTCGGACCAGTATCCGAACGGAATCTGCAATATCGCCTGTGTCAGTCCGTAGGTGCCGATTGCGATGCCGACGAGGAGGAGGTTGTCGCCTCCCGGCAGCGACTCCGCGTAGAACGCGAACACCGGCAGGATCACGAACATGCCCAGCATGCGCAGCCCGAAAATGCTGGAAAGCGCGAGCGACGCGCGCAACTCTTCCGGGCTCATGCGGCTGGACGGCATGCGGAGTGAAACAGGTTGGGAAAAGAGGAAATTCTTCGGTATATTAGCAGGTTTAGTTTCGATTTCTGACGACCTTGGCCACCCACCGCCCGACCGTCGTACGGCTGCAGACCGCGGGGCTGGAGGCCGCGCGCGCGACCGAGTACATCCGCGTGCGCGGCGCGCGCACCCACAACCTCAAGAACATCAATCTCGACCTGCCGCGCAACCGCCTCATCGTGATCACCGGCCTGTCGGGCTCGGGCAAGTCCTCGCTTGCGTTCGACACGCTTTACGCCGAGGGGCAGCGCCGCTACGTCGAGTCGCTCTCGACCTACGCGCGGCAGTTCCTGCAGCTGATGGAAAAGCCGGACGTGGATCTGATCGAGGGCCTGTCCCCCGCGATCTCGATCGAGCAGAAGGCCGCGAGCCACAATCCCCGCTCCACCGTCGGCACCGTCACCGAGATCCACGACTACCTGCGGCTGCTCTATGCGCGCATCGGCGATCCCCACTGCCCCGAGCACGCGATCCAGCTCTCGGCGCAGAGCGTCGCGCAGATGGTGGATCACGTGCTGCAGCTGCCGCAGGACACGCGCCTCATGATCCTCGCGCCGCTCATTGTCGGGCGCAAGGGCGAGCAGGCCGATCTCTTCGAGGAGCTGCGCGCGCAGGGTTTCGTGCGGCTGCGGGTGGACGGCACGGTGTACGAGATCGACGAGCTGCCCCGGCTCAAGAAGAACGTCAAGCACACGGTGGAGGCGGTGGTGGACCGGCTCAAGGTCCGCGCCGACTCGAAACAGCGGATCGCCGAATCGTTCGAAACGGCGCTGCGCCACTCCGACGGGCGCGCGCTCGCGATCGAGATGGACTCCGGAAAGGAACATCTCTTCTCCTCCCGGTTCGCCTGCCCGGTGTGCAGCTACTCGCTGCCGGAGCTCGAGCCGCGGCTGTTCTCGTTCAACAACCCGATGGGCGCCTGCCCGCGCTGCGACGGGCTCGGCACTGTCACCTTCTTCGATCCCAAGCGCATCGCCGCATTTCCCGATCTTTCCCTCGCCTCGGGCGCGATCAAGGGATGGGACCGGCGCAACCAGTTCTACTTCCAGATGCTGCAGTGCCTCGCGCAGCACTATGCATTCGACATCGAGACGCCGTTCGGCGAGCTCCCGGAAAACGTGCGCGCGGCGGTGATGCACGGCTCGGGCACCGACAAGATCCGGTTCTCCTACGTCGGAGAGCGCGGCAACAAGCACGTGCGCGAGCATCCGTTCGAGGGCGTGATTCCCAACCTCGAGCGCCGCTATCGCGAGACCGACTCGATCGTGGTGCGCGAGGAGCTCGCCAAGTACCTGAATACCCGCGCCTGCCCCGAGTGCAACGGCACGCGCCTGCGGCGCGAGGCGCGCCACGTCACCGTCGCCGGCCGCGCCATCTTCGACGTGAGCGCGCTCACGCTGGCGCAGGCGAACCGGTTCTTCGAGACCCTCACGCTCACCGGCAGCCGGCAGACCATCGCGGAGAAGATCGTCAGGGAGATCCTCAACCGCATCACGTTCCTCAACAACGTCGGGCTCGACTATCTCTCGCTCGACCGCTCGGCGGAAACGCTGTCGGGGGGTGAAGCGCAGCGCATCCGGCTGGCGAGCCAGATCGGCTCGGGCCTGACCGGGGTGATGTACGTTCTCGACGAGCCGTCGGTCGGGCTTCATCAGCGCGATAACGCGCGGCTGCTCGCGACGTTGAGGCGCCTGCGCGACACCGGCAACACGGTGATCGTGGTCGAGCACGACCAGGAGGCAATCGCCGCCGCCGATCACGTAGTCGACATGGGGCTGGGCGCCGGCGAGCACGGCGGCAACGTCGTCGTGGCGGGCACGCTGCGGGAAATCGCCGCGCACCCGGAATCGCTCACCGGCCAGTACCTGTCGGGGCGGCGCCGCATCGAGGTGCCGGGGCTACGTCACCGGTCGAACCCCAAGCGCCAGCTCGCGGTGAGCGGCGCGAGCGGCAACAACCTCAAGCACATCGGGGTGAACCTGCCGGTCGGGCTCTTCGTATGTGTAACCGGCGTGTCCGGATCGGGCAAGTCCACGCTCATCAACGACACGATCCATAACGCCGTGGCGCGCGCGTTGAACGACAGCCCGCTCGAGCCCGCCGCCTTCGAGGCGATCAGCGGCATCGAGCACTTCGACAAGGTGGTGAGCGTGGACCAGAGCCCGATCGGCCGCACCCCGCGCTCCAACCCCGCCACCTACACCGGGCTCTTCACGCCGATGCGCGAGCTCTTTGCAGGCGTTCCGGAGGCGCGCGCCCGCGGATACGGCGCCGGGCGCTTCTCGTTCAACGTCAAGGGCGGACGGTGCGAGGCATGCCAGGGCGACGGGGTGATCAAGGTGGAGATGCATTTCCTGCCCGACATCTACGTGCCGTGCGACGTGTGCCACGGCGAACGCTACAACCGCGAGACGCTCGACGTGCGCTACAAGGGCCGGAACATTCACGAGGCGCTGCAGATGACGGTGGAGCAGGCGGCGGAATTCTTCGGCGCGGTGCCGGCGATCGCGCGCAAGCTGCAGACGCTGCTCGACGTCGGGCTCGGCTACATCACGCTCGGGCAGAGCGCGACCACGCTCTCGGGCGGCGAGGCGCAGCGCGTGAAGCTCTCGCTCGAGCTCTCGAAGCGCGACACCGGCAGGACGCTCTACATCCTCGACGAGCCCACCACGGGGCTGCATTTCCACGACATCGACCTGCTGCTGCGCGTGCTGCACCGGCTGCGCGACCATGGCAATACTGTCGTCGTCATCGAGCACAATCTCGACGTCATCAAGACCGCCGACTGGGTGATCGATCTCGGCCCCGAGGGCGGCGACGGGGGCGGCCGGGTCATCGCCGAGGGCACGCCGGAAGACGTCGCACGGAACAAGGCCAGCCACACCGGCCAATACCTCAAGCAGGTATTGGCGTGACGATCACGCCCCGCGAGCTGCTGCTCGGCAGCTTCCACGTCGCGCTGGCGGCGGCGGATCCGCTGAAGATCGTCCCGCAGCATCTTCCCCAGCCCCCGCAAGGGCGCACGCTGGTGGTCGGCGCGGGCAAGGCGGCCGCGGCGATGGCGCTGGCGGTGGAGCGGAACTGGCCAGCGGGCAAGCCGCTCGACGGGCTCGTCATCACCCGCTACCAGCACGGGCTGATGACCGGCCGCATCACCGTAATCGAGGCGGCCCACCCGGTGCCGGATGAAAGCGGTGAAACAGCGGCGCAGGAAATCCTGCGGCGCGCGAAGACTCTCACGCCCGACGATCTCCTGCTCGTCCTCATCTCGGGCGGCGGCTCCGCCCTGCTCTCGCTTCCCGCCGAGGGCATCGGCATGGCCGACCTCAAGTCCACCACGCGCGAGCTGCTGAGATGCGGCGCGCCGATCCAGGACATGAACACAGTGCGGAAGCATCTATCCTCGATCCAGGGCGGGAAGCTCGCCGCAGCGTGCCGCGCGCCGGTTGTGGCGCTGGTGATCTCGGATGTGACCGGCGACGATCCGACGCACATTGCCTCCGGACCGTGCGCGCCCGATCCGACCACCTACCAGGACGCGCTCGATGTCCTCAGGCGCTATGAGTTGAAGGCGCCGAAAGCGGTCGCCGAGCACCTCGCGCGCGGAGCGAGGGGCGCAGTTCCGGAAACACCCAAGCCGGGTTCGCGCATCTTCAAGCGGGTCGAGAATCGCGTCATCGCCACCGCCCAGCAGTCGCTGCAGGCCGCCGCCAGCTTCTTCATCGGCCACGACATTCATCCCGCAATTCTCGGCGACTCGGTGACCGGCGAGGCGCGCGAAGTGGCGAAGGTCTACGGCGCGCTCGCTCGGGAAATCAGACGGTATGGAATGCCTTACCCGCCACCGGTCGCACTGATATCAGGCGGTGAAACAACCGTCACCGTGCGCGGCAAGGGGCGCGGCGGCCGCAACGCGGAGTTCCTGCTCGCGCTCGCGGTGGATCTCGACGGCGCGGACAATATCCACTCCCTCGCCTGCGACACAGACGGCATCGACGGTTCCGAGGACAACGCCGGCGCGATCCTGGCGCCGGACTCGCTGAAACGGGCGCAGCAGAAGAAGCTCGACGCCGCGCGGCTGCTCGACGACAACGACGGCTACGGATTCTTCTCCGCGCTCGGCGACCTCGTCGTCACCGGCCCCACCCGCACCAACGTCAACGATTACCGGGTAATACTCGTGATGGGTAATGGGTGAACTCGCGGATATCTAGCTGATCGCCGCCATGCCGACGAATGCGAGACCCGCGATACCGACCACCGTGCCGGCGAGCCGCTGCAACGGCACGCGCGGACGGTGGAGGGCAAGCCAGGTCGCGACCCGCCACGCCGCAAGCGCGATGGCGGACTGGATTACTGCGAGACCGGCGAAATAGGCGAGCAACGGCGTGCTTTCCGCGCCCACGATCGCCTCGGCGAGCGCGTAGCCGTGCAACGCGCCGGACACAACGAACAAGGCCGCGGCCTCGGCCCAGCCGGGATTGCGCGCGGCCAGCAGGATTGCGCCCAGGACGACGAGCGTCGCGGCAATCCAAACCTCGGCGACCTCGAAGGGAGCGCCCGCCGCGCGCCAGCCCGCCGCGGAAAGGGACGCGGTCACAAAGAGAAGCGGCAGGATCAGCCCCCGCTTCCATCGCGCCGCCAGCACGCCAGCCCCCAAGATGAACAGCAGGTGGTCCACGCCGATCACCGGGTGACCGAGACCGGACAGCAACCCTTCCAGCGCCGTAGCCGGCATCGCGTAGTCCATGACGTGATGGGCAAGGGCTGGCGAAGCGGCGGCCAGGAACAGCGCCGCGGCGGCGCACATCATGCGGATCGTGTGGCGCAACATGGAACCCTCCCGATTCGTCGAGCCAATCGCCGGCGTTCATGCGGCAAGCGGCCACGCGCGCCGCGCAGCCGCGCCGCCGGTCCGCTATGCTATGCTGAATCGCGCTGATTGCGAAACTCCCGGCACCTCGAACATGAGCGACAAACCTATCCACAAGGGCCCACACGATCTTGGCGGCACTGCGGCCGGGCCGATCGACACGACCGACCACGGCATGAAGTTCTGGGAACGGCAGGCCAATGCGCTCCGCAACACGCTGACCCGCCGGAATGTCGTTCGCGTGGACGAGTTGCGCCGGGCCGCCGAGGACCTGGGGGACCTGTATTACAAGCTCGCCTACTTCGAGCGCACCACGATGGCGCTGCGCACGCTGCTCATCGAAAAAAGCCTCATCACCGAGGCCGAGCTCAAGGCCAGGATGGCGGAGGTGCGGGCGCGCTTCGATGCTCCTGCCGCGACGCCATCGCCGGCGAAGAAAGGCATGGGCCGATGACCCGGGGAAAACGCACGAAGCCGCGGGCGAAGTTGCCGTCCACCTATAACCCCGCACCCGGCCACCGCTTCAACGTGGGCGACCGGGTCGTGATCAAGCGCGCCTTTCCGCCCGGGCACCGGCGCACGCCTTGTTACATCCGCGGCAAGGAGGGCGTGATCGAGCGCATCTGCGGAGCCTTTCCGAATCCCGAGGAGCTGGCCTACGGGTTCGATGGCAAGCCCGCGAAGGTGCTGTATCGCGTGCGCTTCCAGCAGAAGCACGTGTGGCCGGACTACAAGGGCCCGGCGCGCGACCTCATCGAGATGGAAATCTTCGAGCACTGGCTTGTGCCCGCGTCGGGGCGCGTGAAGCCGCCCAGCCTGTCCCAGAACGGATGACCGACATGAGCGACACCTCCTTCGACTATTACGCACGCAAGAAGCACGATCACGGCCACCACGATCATGCGCCGGCCGCCGGGAAAGACGAGGGCCCGCCCTCCGAGTACGAGGTCATGAGCCGGGCCATGCAGGAGCTGCTCGAGGCCAAAGGCGTGGTCACCGCCGAGGAAATCCGGCGGCGGATGGAGACCTTCGAGGAAGAATTCCCCTACCGCGGGTCGCGGGTGATTGCCCGCGCGTGGACCGATCCCGCGTTCAAGCAGCGGCTGCTGAAGGACGGCAAGGCGGCGTGCGCCGAGATGGGCGTGGAACTCGAAGCGACCCGCCTGATCGCAGTCGAGAATACGCCCGACGTCCATAACGTCATCGTCTGCACCCTGTGCTCGTGCTATCCGCGCGAGCTGCTCGGCATGCCGCCCACCTGGTACAAGAGCGACAACTACCGCGCCCGCGTGGTGCGCGATCCGCGCTCCGTGCTGAAGGAGTTCGGCACCGTGCTCCCGGACGATGTCATCGTGCGCGTGCACGACTCCAACGCGGACATGCGCTACGTGGTGGTCCCGATGCGCCCGCAGGAAACCAAGGGCTGGAGCGAGAAACGGCTCGCGGACATCCTGACGCGCGATACCCTCGTCGGCGTGACGGTGCCGCGGGTACCGGTGAAGAGCTAGAGGCTGTTTCACAGCTCCAGTTGTCACGCTCGCTGGAAAGCAAGGAGGAGTCCATGTTCAGCATCGCACGCGCTTCGCTGTTGGCCGCCCTTATGACCCTGCCCGCACTATCGGCTGTCGCTGCCGATGCCTATCCGCAAAAACCGATCCGGCTCGTGGTTCCATTCGCTCCGGGAGGCGGCACGGACCTCCTCGCCCGCGCGGTGTCGGACAAGCTCACGGAGGTCCTCGGCGTCACCATCATCATCGACAATCGGGCTGGCGCCGGCAGCACGATCGGCACGGCCCTGGTCGCGCGCGCGGCCCCGGACGGCTATACGTTTCTGTTCACGTCGGCGAGCTACACCTTCGCCCCGAACTTCTACCGGGATCTGCCGTACGACCCAGTCAAGGACTTCAGACCGATCACGATGTTCGGATCGTTGCCGAACGTCCTGGTCGTGCACCCATCGATGCCCGTGAAGAGCGTCAAGGATCTACTCGCGCTTGCCCGCAAGCGGCCCGGTGAGATTTACTACGGCTCGGCCGGGCGCGGCAGCAACGTACACCTCACCACCGAGCTGTTCACGTACATGGCCAAGATCAAGCTCACGCAAGTGCCGTACAAGGGAATGGGCCCCGCCCAGATCGGCCTCGTGAGCGGCGAAGTGCAGGTGTTGCTGCCAGCATTCCAGTCAATATTTCCATTCGTGAAGTCGGGCCGGGTGCGCGCGCTCGGGATCAGCACGAAGCAGCGATCGCCACTTCTGCCAGATCTGCCGACCATAGACGAGGCCGGGGTGCCCGGCTACGAGAAATCGGCGTGGTTCGGGCTGTTCGCGCCTGCCGCGGTGCCGGAGCCCATCATCACGCACGTGTACCAGGCAGTCGCCAAGGTTCTGAAAAACTCCGAGATCGTAAAACGGCTCGCGTCCGAGGGTGCCGTCGCGCGCGGCGAGCCCCCCGCCGAATTCGACGCGTTCGTGCGCGCCGAGCTTGCGTTGTGGACCAAGCTCATCCGCGAAATGAAGCTATAGATCAGTAGGCAGTAAGCCCGCCGTCGAGGACCAGTGTCTGGCCGGTGATGTACGCGGCGGCCGGGCTGACCAGGTAGCTCACCGCCCCCGCGACTTCCTCTGAGGCGCCGAAGCGGCGTAGCGGAATGCGGGCAAGCGCCGATTCGCGATAGCCGGGCTCGCCGGCCGACCACGCGCGCGTCGGCGTGTCCACCCGGCCCGGCGCGACTGCGTTGACGCGGATGCCGTGCTCCGCCCACTCGATCGCGAGCA